>AUXO017908021.1_pt1 | contig 18674 bp, 20 predicted proteins | sample 768731 | NCBI WGS metagenome assembly AUXO01 (sample SAMN02715735, study PRJNA202380) | gut metagenome | biome: sheep rumen | host: Ovis aries | place: New Zealand: Palmerston North
ACAGAAACTAAACCAAGCTACCATAGCAAGATATATCAACTAAGCGAAATATATCCATTCCATTTTGATTCAGTAGAAACAATCGAGAATATGGTGGATCACCAAGGATTTTTCAAAGAGTAAGAATAATGAAACAGTTTTGTTGAATCAAAAGGCAGCAAAAAATAATATTTAAATTGTTTAAAATGGGCGCATCTAAACTATAGAGAAAAAAGTTGTTGATTTTTTCTTTTTGAGATTTTATTATATATAGGCAGGTTAACGGGGTGTAGCACAGCCAGTTTAGTGCGCCCGGTTAGGGACCGGGAGATCACGAGGGCGGATCTCGTCACTCCGACCATTATAACTGCAATAAGACAAGTTATTATGTGACTTGTCTTTTTTTGTTATTAAATCTCAAAAAATAGAATTATTAATATAAAAGAAAAATGCAAGGAATCAGCCTTGCATTCTTAATTACTTAGTACCGAAGATTCTGTCACCCGCATCACCTAAACCAGGTAAGATATAACCTTTTTCATTTAACTTCTCATCTAAAGAAGCAAGATAGATATTTACATCAGGGTGAGCGGTTTGAACAGCTTTGACACCTTGGGGAACACCGACTAAGCACATTAATCTAATATCGGTATAGCCTCTTTTCTTTACTGCGGAGATAGCATCGATTGCTGAACCGCCGGTAGCTAACATAGGATCAATAACAACAACTAAAGGATTTTCGACTTTAGGAAGTTTGAAATAATATTCGTGAGGTAATAAAGTTTCTTCATCTCTGAATATACCAATATGGCCGGTTCTAGCAGTAGGAATCATCTTTCTAACACCATCGACCATACCAATACCCGCTCTTAAGATCGGAGCGAGAATAATCTTCTCATCTAATCTGTGTTTATGCAATTCAATACCTGTAGGGGTCTTAATAATCTCTTCAGTTTCATGAGTTTTAATATCTTTAAAAACTTCAAATGACATCAAGGATGCGATTTCCTCTAAAGCTTCTCTAAATTCTTTAGCTTTAGTATTCTCATCTCTCATGATATCTAGCTTAACTTCAATTAATGGATGTTTGACAATAGTTAACATTTTGAAAATCTCCTCAAAGAAAATTATAAACATATCGTTATCCTCTGAAAAGAACAAAAAATTATAAAGCGCTTTAATATTATCTAATCTAAAGGCATAAATACTTACAATCTTTTAAGAAAATGATTGATGACTATACGATATAATCTTAATGAGGTAAAAATTATGAAGATTAATATAGAGAGCAAAGATTATAAGAAAATAAATAAATTATTAAATACCTTAGATGAAAATATCGGAGTCGCACAAATCTATTCAGAGATGTTAGATAACTATCCTAATTTAATCACTGAAAAAGATTTAATAAGCACCATGCAAATAGAAGGGTGTGGAGAAAGCGAAGCTTTTTTACATTTAATTTTTAAAAGAGAAAATATCGACTATTCCGATAGAGATATGAATAACCTCATTGTCGATTCAGAGATGGAAAATATCAAGAAATTGAATACTCAGACTTATGTTAATAATCCTTACTATAAGAACATAAAAGTTAAAGAAGCCTCTCTAGGTAAATATAAACTCTCTTACAATTACTTCGAACCCTACGAAGCATTTGTATGCGAAGATACTAAAGTTAAAAAAGAAGATAATTACAGAGAAGTGACTACTCTAGGCTATTTCCCTGAAAGATATAAATATCTCTGTCTATTAGAAAATAAAAGTGTCTGGATGACTATTACTCCTTACGAAATTAACACGATGAAAAAATCAATTTCCTCTGTTAAAGGTAAGGTAGTAGTATGCGGATTAGGTTTAGGCTACTACCCTTATATGATTTCCTTAAATAAGGATGTTGAAAAAGTCTTTATTATCGAATATAGCGGAGAAATCATCAAATTATTTAACGATAATATCAGATGCTTATTCCCTAAAGAAGTAAGTGATAAGATTCAAATATTAAGAGGAGATGCTTATAAATATTTAGATGATAAGAATTTCATGTCTAAAATGAACTACGTCTTTTTCGATTTATATCACACTGCCTCTGATGCTTTACCTATGTATATCAAAGCTAAGAAATTTGAGAAGAAAAATCCCAATACCAAATTTGAATACTGGATCGAGGATTCTATCCTCGCTCTAGAAAGAAGAATAATTTTAGATGTCTTCTTCATGGAACAAGAAGGTAATATGCAAGAAATTATTAAAAAACCGAAGAATAAATTAGAAGAGATAGAATTGAAAGTCTACGAATATTTAAAAGATTACGCAATTAACACTTATGAAGATTTATATAATTTACTCTGCGATGATAAACTTAAAGAAATTGCTTCAAATTTAAATTAAAATCACTTATTTAAGTTAAAAACAAATGTCATCAATCGATAGTTTGTTAACACTCTTAATGTTATAATTAATTTCAGAAAGGTAGTTTTTATATGGCTACAAACAAAAACGTTGAATTGGCTGAAGCACTTAGAAATGCTTTGCAAAATAAACCACTATCAAAAATCACCGTCCAAGAAATAGCGCAAGCTTGTTCTATAAATAGACAAACTTTCTATTATCATTTTAAAGATGTTTATTATCTAACAGAATTCTTATTCAAAAATGATGTAAATATCCTCATAGAAAAAACTAGAGATTTCAGCACCGAAGAAAAAATCCAAGTTTTCTATAAATATATTTTAGATAACAAGAATGTCATCTTAAATACCATCAATTCCATAGATCCTGATTTATTAAATACCAATTTATATTCTGAAGTTAAATATGTTTTAATTTCCGCTATAAAATCTCGAGAAAAGGTTCTCAATATTGAATTAGATGAAGATAAGGTTGAACTTATTGCAGAAATCTGCAAATATCCCATCGTCGGTAAATGCTTAGAATGGTTTAAATCTGGTATGACTTCACTACCTGATTTCAGCATCGATGATTTCTATACAAAAGTATTACCTGTGTTTGACCAAATGATTATTGGTTACGCTAAAAAATAAATAGGAGATTAGATATGTCCATTAAAATTAGAGAAGATTTAATTTACGTTGGAGGCAACGATGAGAAGTTATCGTCTTTTGATAACATGTATTCCTTACCTAAAGGAATGTCTTTTAACGCTTATTTAATTAAGGATGATAAAAACATCTTAATTTCCACTATTGAAAAAGGTGAAGGTGATATTAAATATTACGATGCTGACCCTCAAGTCAGTAGAGATTTCATCTCTAGAATCAAAGAAGAATTAAATGGTGAAACATTGGATTATTTAATCGCTCAACATTTAGAACCTGACCACTCTGGCTCCATTGAAGATATCATTAAAGAATTCAAAGATGTTAAAATTGTTACTTCCTCTATGGGCAAGAACTTCTTAAAAGCTCTCTCCCCTAATATTCCTGATGATTCTATTTTAATTGGTGGACCTAATTTAAATATCCAAACTGCTAACCACTCTTTAAAATTCATTCCCGCTCCTTTAGTTCACTGGCCTGACGTCCTATTTGTTTACGATGAAAAGACTGGTGATTTATATTCTTCAGACGCCTTTGGTACTTTTGGTAAGAATGAACATTTATTCGCGGATGAATATAATCAAGATGAAGAATTTTTCTCTGAAATGAGAAGATATTACACTAATATCGTCGGTAAATTCGGTACCAATGTCATTTCCGCTTTAAATAACGTCTCTAAATTAAACATCTCTACGATTCTTCCTTTACACGGACCTATCTGGAGAAAAGATTTTGATAAAATCCTTTCTAAATATACTTCTTGGGCGAGTTACACTCCTGAAGATAATTCCTTCATGGTCGTCACAGGATCTATCTATGGTCATACTGCTAAAGCCGCAGAAGCTTTAAAGAAATTTATCCCTGGAGGAAAATATTTCGATGCCTCTAAGACTAATATTTCTTATTTAGTTTCGGAAGCCTTTAAAGTAAAAACTATAGTTATAGCATCTATTACTCACGAAGGAGAAATCTTCCCTCCTATCGAAGATTTCTTAATTAGACTTACTCATTTAGGGTTGAAAGGAAGAAATTTCGCTATTATTGAAAACGGCTTGTGGTTACCCACTGCAGGAAAGAAAATTAAAGAATATATTGAAAAAATACCTTCTTCGACCTTAATTGAACCTATAATAACTATAAAAGGAAGTCTTAAAGAAGAACAAAATAAAGATTTAGATTTATTAGCTTCTAAAATAAAGGAGACGTTTTAATGACAAAAGCAATTAAATATGAACAGTTGATTAGAGCTTTTATCTACGTGGTCTTTTTAGTTGTTTGTGTTTTTAATATCTGTCGCACTTCTGCAAATGAGCCTATGTCTTATTACGCGATGGTCTTTAACAATAAAGATTTAGGAATTTACGGAAATGTTCTTCTAGGTATACCTGCAGTCTTAGCCGTAATAATTATCATTCTCTCTATTGTTCAATTCTTCATGAGAAACTTGTTGCCAGGGATTAAATATTCCATCACTATCTTCTCGATATTATTTGCTGCCTTTGGATTAATATTCTGCTTAATATCACCGAATAATTTATTCCCTTACGGTACGATTATTATTATCTTTACTGTAGCAGTAATAGTCTTAAGTATCGTCGTACATTACGGTTTAAGGAGTCAAATAATTTAATTAATAATGGAGGGATTACCTCCATTTTTAAATTTCAAAAATATTTTATATCTGTAAAGTAAAAATACTTGACAGACTAATAAAGTTTATTTATATTAATAAAGTCAAATAAAAAGGAGAAATTAAAATGGTTAAAATTAGATCTGCTAGAATCGGTAGAAAAATGGATGCCAATTACAGAATTGTCGTCACCGATTCCAGAAGTGCCAGAGATGGTCACTGCATCGAACAAATCGGTCACTTCGATTCCGCCAAACCTTTCTCTGAAGCTGTCATTGATGAAGAAAAAGCTATCGCTTGGTTATTAAAAGGCGCTGCTGTTTCTGACACCATCAAAGCTTTATTAAAGGAAAAGGGAATCTACGCTAAGTACTTAGCTTGCAAGAACACCAAGAAGGAATCAAAATAAAATGAAAGCTGACTATGAGAAAATAATTAGAGCTTGTATCGAGCCCTTATTATCTGACCCTACTAAATTAGTAGTTGAAGCTAAAGAGAGCAAAGAAGAAGCTGAATCGACCCACGATCTTCATTTTCTCATCGCCTGCCCTGGTGATGAACTCGGTAAATTAATTGGAAGACACGGCTCTGTCGCCGATGCCATCAGAACTATCGTCAACATTAAAGGACGCGACGAAAAGAAGAGAGTACACATCAAGTTTGAGGCCACTGACGCTCAAGCTGAATAATCATTAAAATTAAGGCGCTTCAAATTTATCTACGAAGCGCCTTTTATTTTTATTAAAATAATAAAGAGGTAATAGTTATGGAAAAATATTTAAAAATAGGGCATATAACTTCCACAAGAGGTTTAAAAGGTGAAGTTAAAGTCTATATTATCACTAACGATGTTGAAGAATTCTTTTCTAAAGATAAAGAGGTCTTCATTCTCTTCGAAGGGGAATATATTCCTTTTACTTGCGCTAAATTTACTTACGCTTCTAACAACACATTATTTTTAAATTTCAAAGATATTAACGATATCAATCAAATTGAAAAATACGTTAAATCTGATATCTACACTATTAAAAAAGAATTGAAAGATAAATTCTACCTCTCAGATTTAATTGGATATGAAGTAATCAACTTAAAAGGTGAATTGCTAGGTAAAATATCTTCTTACTATATAAATGGAGAGAGAATCTATATAGAAGTTGAAGGTAAATTAATTCCTTACATCTATGAGATTATGATTGAAAAATACGATGAAGAGAACAAAAAAATTATAGTTACTGACTATGGAGAGGAAGTCTTTAAGAATGCTTAGAATCACGATAGTGACTCTGTTTCCCGAATATTTCGATTCATTCTTAAATAACTCTATTATTAAAAGAGCAATATCGAAGAAAGTCATCGAATTCAAATTCGTAAACATTAGAGATTTTACTAAAGATAAACATCATCGCGTCGATAATCCTCCTGTAGGTGGAGGAGCAGGTTTAATAATGCAAATGCAACCTGTATGCGATGCGCTTAATTCAGTAAAAACTAATAAATCCCACGTAGTATTAATGTCCCCTTTAGGCAAGACATTCAATCAAGATAAAGCCAAAGAACTTTCTTTAAAAGAAGATATCATCATTGTCTGTGGACATTACGAAGGAATCGATTATAGATTTAATTCATATTGCGATGAATTAATTTCTGTAGGAGATTACATCTTAACTGGGGGAGAAGTCGGGGCCTTGGTTTTATCTGACTCTATTACTAGATTGTTAGAAGGAGCCATAACAAAAGAATCTACTCAAGAAGAGAGTTTCAACGACAATCTTTTAGAATATCCTCAATATACTCTTCCTTACGATTATGAAGGCAAGAAGATTCCTGATATCCTTTTTTCAGGTAACCACAAGGCTATTGAGATATTTAGGAAGAGAGAATCTTTGAGATTAACTATGCAACTTAGACCCGATTTATTTGCTAAATATACCTTGAGTTCCGCGGATAAAAGAAGGTTGAAGGAAATCGAGAATAACGATATTTCACCTATTGAAAAAATCGCCTTAGAAAAAGGCGAAAGATTTATAAAATCTAACCAAGAAAAATCGGACTAATCGACATTAGATTGAAAGAAATTATCGATTTCTTCCATGAGATTTTGATTAGCTTGATTAAATCTCTTTTTAACAAAATCTTTGAGGATTATATCCATAGAATCATCTTTAGAATGAGTCTTCATTAATTCCTTTAATTTATTCTTATTCTCAATTTGATATTTAACCGCCTCAGTAGAGGCTATAACAGAAGTATGTGAACTATGTAAAGGATCATCCATCACCTTGTAAGTAACTTTAGGATTTTTAATTTTATCTTTCTTAGAAATTATAGATGTAGTTTTAAAATTTACCATTTCATCGTTAGTACCATGAACTATAAAAGTAGGTATATTTGTTTCTTTTAAATCTTTAATTGCATTTCTTATACCAACTTTGCCATAGTGACATAATTGGAAGAAGAAAAAATTTGGATGTAAAAAGAAGGCCAGAACTTTTGATTTAGTCTTAGTTACATCAACTAAACATTTAACAGGAGAATAGAACCCTGATATTGAGGCAATAGCTTTAACATGATGATGAGTATTAGAATTAACTGCTACTCCATAAGCTCCCATTGAATGCCCATATAAGAAGATGTTCTCACCTTTAAAATCGGGATTGTTTTCAATAAAAGTCAAACAGTTAGAGGCGTCGACAGCTTGAATATGAACGCTAATTTGTTTATCTCCTTCAGAAGCACCAGTTCCAGTAAAATCGTAAGTGAAGACTTTATAACCTCTATTAACTAAAGCGATAACTTCAGATATATAAGAAGAATGTTCAATAGATAATCCACATACGTATATAACTAAACCCTTCTTATTATTTTCTCCATAAAGATAACCTTGAAGAGTATTCTTGCCAGATTTAAATTTGTATTCTTTTCTAGGGAAATCAAAATCTAAGTCTGTATAGTGCATTAAAAATGTTCTTTTGGGCCACTTTTCTCTTTTAAATACTTTTTTAATAGCAATACTCGCTAAAAAACTAGTAATTAATATATAAAGAAGAATAAGAGAACCTAATACGATTAATGTTATTCCTAAAGCAGACATACTTTAAACTCCCAAGAATAATAATAACACAAAGTTAGTTAACTAAGTTTAATAGATATAAAAGTGATAAAATAGCAAAGGAGATTATAATATGAATAAATTTGAGATCATAAAAAAATATTTAAAAGATAATTCAAAAGATGCCTGGATTATCGTAGATTATGAAAACAAAAATAAAACTTTAGTATCTTTTTTAGGTAATAAGATGCTAACTAGAAAAATCTTTTTAGTCTTCCCTAAAGATAATAAGCCTTATATCATTTGCCATATCATTGATACTGTATTTTTGAATGAAAAAGAAATTTTAGATAATTTTGATTTAAGAGTATATAAAACTTGGAAAGAGATGTTAAATATCGAATCTAATAGTTTTTCTAAATATAAAAATGTCTTGATGGATATATCTGAATATGGCTTGTTGCCTAGAATTTCTTTAGCGGATTACGGATCGGTCGAATACATTAAAAGTTTAAATATAAATGTTTCATCCTCAGGAGATTTACTTCAAATATTTTCTGCTAAATATGATAAAGACGCCTATAAAGGACAAGTATGGGCTTGTAATAAAGCTCTTCAAATTAAAGATGAGGCCTTTGCTAAAATTAGAGAATTAGTCGAAAAAGATGGCAAGACAGACGAATATACCATCCAAAAATTCATCGGGGATAGATTTAAAGAAGAAGGTATGATTTTTGATGAACCTGCTATAGTTGCGGTTAACGCTAACGCTTCTAATCCTCATTACACTCCTTCTAAAGAACTACATTCAGATATTAAAAGAGGGGATTCTGTCCTTATCGATATGTGGGCGATGCCTAATAAGGAAAATGGAGTCTATGCTGATATAACCTGGATGGGATATGTAGGAGAAGAAGTGCCCCCTATTTACGAAGAAAGATTTGCAATTTTAAGAAAAGCCGTCGATGAAGCCTTCAATTTCATTAAAGAGAATTTACCTAAACGAAGAGTTGAAGGTTATGAAATTGACGATGTCGCGAGAAAAGTAGTAGAAGAAAGTGGATACGGGGAATATTTCACCCACAGAACCGGCCATAACATCTCTATAGATGTTTCTCCTCACGGTCCAGGAATGAATATCGACAATTACGAATCTCACGATACTAGATCTTGCATAGATGGAATATCTTTTTCTTTAGAGCCTGGCATTTACGCTCCTGATTTTGGTATGAGGTGTGAAACTGATGTCTATATCGACAATACCACTCCTATCATGGTTGGAGGAAGACAAGAAAAAGTCATACCAATTTTAAAAAAGTAACTGAAATCAAATAAAAAACGAGATTTAAATTAATAAATCTCGTTTTTTTTAATCAATATTAATATCGTCCATTTTCTCTTTTAAAGATTCTTCATCTTCATCAACATCTTTACCATGGATAGAGAATTCTAGGGCACCTTCTTTAATCATATTTTCTTTTATAGCTCTATCGATAGGGCCAAACATGGTATACCAGGCGGGAATCGCAAACCAAAGTGCCCAATAAGGATGCCAGAAACCAAATCTAATACCAATAAAGCAGTAAACAATAGTAACTAAGATAGTGATGTTGAATTTGGTGAAACTCTTCTTATATAAAGCATCAATAACAGAGAAGACAACAGGAGGTACTAATAACAAAACCCAATAAGAAGCCCAACCTACATTAGCGGGAGTTAAGCATCCTATCACGATATATGCGACTAAACATAAAGTACCAACTAAAGAAGAAGCAATGGTTCTTGCAACGTGATAACGATGAATTCTCTTTATATCTTTAAATCTAGCTTTAACTCGAACTTCATCTATGACATTACCATTTTCGTCGTAGACCTTGCTACCATTTTTTCTATTATATGTATATTCTTTACCATTTCTCTTAAAGTGAATTCCATCATTATCGATATGTACTTCTTTATCGACTCCTTTGATATGAATACCACTGTCATTGAGATTTACATATTCTTCATTAGATTCTTCTTCCTTTTTTGATTCTTCTTTCATCTTTTCTTCCTCCTTATCTTTCTGATTTCTGATAATTTCTTCAACAGGTTGTTCAGTATCTAATAGTTCATCTAAAGATACTCCATAGAGTTTAGCTAAACAAATTAAATTATCAGTATCAGGACTAGCTTCCGCTCTCTCCCATTTAGATACGGCTTGTCTAGAAATACCCAACTTTTCTGATAGTTCTTCTTGAGATAACCCTGACTTCTTACGTAATTCGACTAAACGATTTGCAATTTCGATATTCATAAAATTTTTCTCCCTTTTACAACTAGAATTTTATCGATTTATTTGCGGTTGCTACTACCAATTCTAGTTTTCATTTTACGCAACTATCGGTTGCAAGTATATATTTTTTTGCTTTTTTTATAATTTTTTTATTAAAAAAGTCGAACTTCCAATGTTCGACTTGAAATTTATTTAGTATTTTTAAATTGATTCATCAAATCCTTTTGCATTGATTCAGTCATACCTTTTTTCATATATGGAGACATTCTCTTAACAGATTCTTTCATCTGTTCGTAAGATTTCAAGACTCTATTTACTTGATAAGCATCAGTTCCTGAACCCTCAGCAATTCTCTGCTTTCTAGAATTCTTAATAATTTCTGGATGCTTCCTTTCTTCTACAGTCATAGAAGAGACGATGACTTCCATTTTCTTAGTCATATCCTCGCCTTTTTCTAATTGTTCATCAGAAATCTTAGGCATACCAGGAATCATAGATAAAATTTTCTTGAAAGGACCCATTCTCCTTAATTGATGAAGCATATCTAACATATCATCAAGGCCAAAGTTACCAGACATAATCTTTCTGGTAGTCTTCATGGTTTTCTCTTGATCTATATTTTCTTGGACGTTCTCGACTAAAGATATGACATCACCCATGCCCAAGATTCTCTTGGCCATTCTATCCGGATGGAAGATTTCAAAATCCTCAACTTTTTCACCTACACCAGCAAACTTGATAGGGACACCGGTCATCTTTCTAATGGATAAAGATGAACCACCTCTAGCATCAGAGTCTAACTTAGACATGATGACACCAGTTAATTTAATTTGCTCATTGAAGGAATTGGCTACATTAATAGCATCTTGACCAGATAAGGCATCTGCTAATAGCAATGTTTCAGCAACCGGTACTAACTTTTGAATTTCTTTCAATTCATCCATTAGTTCTTCATTTATTTGTAGACGACCGGCAGTATCGATGATAACAACATCGTATTTTTCTTCTTTAGCTTTCTTATAAGCATTTAAAGCGATAGCAGGAGGCTTAGTTCCACTTCTATCAGTATAGACATCTACACCGATATGTTTACCCAAGGTTTCCAACTGATCAATAGCTGCTGGTCTATAGATATCACCAGCGACCATCAAAACTTTCTTATTCATCTTATTCTTAAATAAGTAAGCTAATTTAGCTGCTGATGTAGTTTTACCAGTACCTTGTAAACCAACTAACATGATAGGAGAAGGGGCTTGACCTAATTTGAGTTCAGAATCGGTAGAACCCAAAAGTTCAGTTAATTCTTCATAGACAATCTTAACGACCATCTGTGAAGGTGAAAGCTTTTCTAAAACTTTCTGACCTAAGGCTTTTTCTTTAATATCGTTAACAAAATCTCTAACTACTTTATAAGAAACATCAGCTTCAAGTAACGCTAAACGTACTTCACGAAGCATTTCCTCCATGTTGGATTCAGTTAATTTACTCTTGCCAGATAGTTTCTTAAAAATCCCTTGAAGTCTATCTCCTAAAGATTCAAATGCCATGAGTTAATTCCTCCTTAATTTTTCTGACTATCTCCAAAATCTCTTCTTTGGATTTGTCCTCATATATTGTATCTAATTCTTTGTTGATTTTTGTGAAAAGTGCAAGAATGTGTAATTTAGATTCCAACTCCTCTAATTCCTTCTCGCCATTTTTAATAGAGAGGTGAATTGCATTTCTAGAGACGTTTCTATTAAGAGCGATTTCACTTAAAGACAAATCATCAGAATAATAAGAAATCAAATCTTCCTTCTGTAAAGGTGAAAGTTTCTCCCCATAAATAGAGAGAAGTTGATTGATTCGATTCCTATATTGCATATCAACCATGTAATTAACCTCTTAAATAGAAAGAATATTAATCTTCATCTTCTTCTACTAATAACAAACCGTAGAGATATTCATCTAAATCGAATTCTTTTAAATCATTCATACCTTCACCTAGACCAATAAAGCGAACAGGGACTCCTAATTTATCTCTAATCGCTAAGATGATGCCACCTTTAGAAGTGCCGTCCATCTTAGTAATGACTATACCGGTTAAAGGAGTGGCTTCTTTAAAGACTTTAGCTTGATCAATACCATTTTGACCAGTGTTAGCATCAATAACTAAGAAAGTTTCGTGAGGAGCTTCAGGAATGATTTTTCCTATAACTCTTCTCATTTTCGCCAACTCGTTCATTAAATTAGTTTTATTTTGCAATCTACCTGCTGTATCGACTATAACTAAATCAAACTTTTCATTGACAGCTTTTCTTACGCCATCATAACAAAGGGAAGAAGGATCACATCCATCTTCGCCCATTAAAATATCAACGCCGATTCTTTTAGCCCAGACTCCTAATTGTTCTGTTGCTCCAGCTCTAAAAGTATCCGCAGCGACTAGCAATACTTTTTTGCCAGCTTTTGAATAGCGGTTCGCCAGTTTAGCAATAGTAGTAGTCTTGCCTCCACCATTAACTCCAACCATCAATAAAACTGTTGGACCATTGTTGACAAAATTCAAATCGGGGGAAACGCTCTTACCTGATTGAGCATAGCCTTCAAACATTTTTTCTACGACCAATTTATTAATCTCTTCTGGAGAATCGATATTGTAAACTTTAGCGTCCTGCTTAGCTTCATCGATAATTCTAAAAGTAAGTTCAGTACCGACATCCGCTTCGATTAAAATTTCTTCTAACTCATCGAAGTATTCTTCGTTAACTTTTCTAAAAATTGAGGTTAAAGATTTCAATCTATACATGAAACCTTTCCTAGCTTTCTTCATACCACGAGCGTAAGCTTCTTGAGTGTTATCCTTGATTTTTTCTTTTCCCTCAACACTAGAAGACGATAAAGATTTATCGACATTTTCAACTGGACTTTTCATAGAAGCAACTTTTTGTTCTTCTACAGGTTTTATATTTTTCTCATCTTCATTTTTCGAAAATTTCTTTTTTAAATAATCAAATAATCCCATCTTAGATAACCTTCTTTTCTAAAGCGTTTTTTGCGGCAGCCTGCTCGGCTTTTTTAAGAGATTTACCTTCGCCTGTACCTAAAGTTACACCGGCCAATTTAACTTCTACAACGAACCACTTTTCATTATCAGGTCCGCTTTCTGATATTTTTTCATAGACGATTTTACCGGAGTTATGTATTTCTTTTTGAATCTCTTCTTGGAATTTAGATTTATAATCGAAATTCTCATACAGATCATAATGAGTTACTAAATCAGCAAAATACTTATTAATCAAATCTTTAGTTATTTGAATATTAGGTAAATTATCCAAATAGAACGCTCCAATAAATGCTTCAAAGACATCTTCAAGTATTTTAGAATTAACACCGCCAGATTTCTCTAAAGCTTTAGAAACTTTAATATAATCTTCAAAGCCTAATTCTTTAGCGATATTAGCTTCCGTATTACCTCTAACTAAAGAGGAACGACATTTAGACAATTCTCCTGAATTCATATCTTTGAATTGCAAATATATCATTTCCCCAACAAACAAAGACAAAACCGCATCTCCTATAAATTCCAAACGATCGTAATCAACACAGTTCTTATTCTCGTTTTTATAAGAAGCATGAGTAAAAGCCGCTTCGTATAAAGCGTAGTTATTAACCTTGATTCCTAATTTAGATAACAGTTCTTTGTAATTTTTGTTAGGCATATAATTTCTTATTCTTGATTAGTGGCAAATTCTTTCTTAATTACGTTGACAATGTCAGCTCTAACCATCTTGTTAGCTAACTTCATAGAATAATAGAAAAATTTAGCATTGGAATTACCATGAGTCTTAATAGCAACACCGTTGATACCTAATAAAATTGCACCACCAGTCTTTTTATAATCCATAGTTTCTTTCATTTCTTTAATACCAGATTTAGTCATTAAATAACCAATTTTAGAGAAAATATTCTTCTTGAAAGCTCTCTTAATTAAGGTTTGCATCATCAAAGCCATACCTTCAGAAGCTTTTAAAAAAATATTTCCAGGATAGCCAGAAGAGACGATTACATCTTTTTCACCATTTAAAGAATCTCTAGCTTCAGTATTGCCTTTGAAATTGATGTCTTTTTGTTGTTTTAAAACTTCATATGCTTGTTTAGATTCATCTAAACCTTTACCTTCTTCTACACCATTAGATAGCAAGTAGACAGAAGGATTTTTAATACCCCCTATTAATTCAGCGTAGATTTTACCTAATCTTGCAAAACCAACTAATTCTTCCGCAGTGTTAACGTTAGATGCTCCTATATCTAAAATATAAGCTGATTTACCTTTAACTAAAGTAGGGAAAGGGGAACAGAAACCCGCTCTTTTAACTCCTTCAACATTTTTCAATAAAATAGTTGAGCCAGTTAAAAATCCACCAGTAGAACCAGCAGTAACAACCGCTTGAGCTTTACCTTCTTTAACTAATTCAATAGCTTTGTACATTGAAGAGTTTTTCGCTCTTAGAAATTTAACAACGGAAGTTTCCATTGGTAAGACTTCCTTAGTATCAACAATTTCAATGCGAGGATTGCCTTTGAATAAACCCAATCTAGATTCATCACCAACGGCGATGACTTCCATTTCTTTATCTTCGGCAAGATAATCTAAAACACCTTTAGCCAATTCTTCAGGTCCTAAATCAGAACCCATCATATCTACGGCGACTTTAATCATAATATTACCCCCTTAGTTATAAACAATATTTTCCTTGCCTAAATATTTCGACTACACTACCATCTTCTTTATATCCGTCTATTTGTAAATCATCTTCTCCAAAACAAATATTAACATATAAAGAAGATACGTTCATTCCCGCAGCTAACATATCATCATTAGACATCCTATCTCCATCTTTAACACAGCATCTTAGAGCTAAACCTAAAACGATACTACAAGATGCATTCTTATCTAAAGCAGAAATTTGATAATTGATTTTTTGTTTAGCTAGAGGTGAAGTGTTAGGAACTAAACCTATTTTACCTACATAGCCACTTCTTTGATCAAATTTAATTATAGATTCTAAAATATCTTGACCTTTAGAAGCGGAGAAGTTAACTACTTTACCTTCTTTAAATTCTAAACGGATATTTTCAATGGTAGTTCCGTAAAAAGAAAGAGTCTTAGATGAGACTAGAACACCATTGACGCTTTTTCTATTGGGAACTGTATAAATTTCTTCCATAGGAAAGCACGGGATAAAAGGCGAATCATTGAATCTCGATTGCTTGCTATCGACAGATTTCCAAATGTTATCTTTGATGAGATTTAAAGTGAAGTCCGTACCTTTAGAATCTTTGAAATGCAAAGATCTAATTCCGGAGTTATTTAAGAAATCAGTTTTTTCAATAACTTCTTTCTCGTGTTTTTTCCAAGCTTCTATAGCATCTCCATTTTCAGTGATGTAATTAGCTTGGTAGATGCAATCCCACAATTTATTAACCGCTTGAGTCGGTGATAATTTAGGGAATAATCGTTTAGCCCAACTCTTAGTAGGAACCGCAACCTGACAAAAAGCCATCTCGTTATCTAAATATGGTTGTCTTAAGCACCCTAAAATAACTGATTGAGCTTTCAACATACGGATTAAGCGATCGTGATTAACTGATTTTAATGAACAGGGATCATCTCCGTAAATTAGAATTTTTGCAAAGGATTTATTTATTCTTTCTCTTTCTCTATCTACCAACCAGTCTGAAACAAAAGACAATCTAGAAGGACTAGAGTGAATTACACCTGCCTTAGTAATTGCAGTGTCACTCCAATCAACCTCGACATTTCTAGCTTTTCTATTGTATAGCTCCACAACTAAATATCTAACAAAAGGCGCAGCTTCAATAGGAGCGACTATATAGACATCTTGTTTAGGAGCGGGATTGATTCCAATATCCGCAACAAGCGCTGCGTATTTCTTCATCATTTTTGCTTTTTTCATACACTAACCTCAACGATTTTATTATCGCATAAAAACACATGGTGAGCGCTTAAAAATTTAACTATTTTGAAATTTTTAACATTTTGATAAAAAACATTCATGCTTATATAAATATAGTTTAGAATAAAGAGAGGTTTAGAATTATGGAAAATATCACATTTAAATGTCCGACTGAAATTCTATTTATGGATGACTCTTTAGATCACATCGGAGAAGTCTTAGCCGAACATAAATATCAAAAGATTGTTTTTCTATTTGGAACTTCTTCTTTAAAGAAAAGTGGCAGATACGACAAGATTATCAACTCTTTAAAAAAGAATAATATCGAACATCTAGATTTAGGAGGAATCACTCCTAATCCAGAAGTATCTTTTGTAAGAAAACACATCAAAGAAGTTAAAGTTTATAAACCCGATTGCATATTAGCTGTAGGAGGAGGATCTGTTTTAGACACCGCTAAAGCTTTTGCTAATTCCTATTACTACGATGGTGATCCTTTAGATTTTAATAAGAAGATTATCAAACCTTTGCAATCCCTACCTTTAGTTACTGTCATTACTATTTCTGCCGCAGGTTCAGAAATGTCTGATTCCTCCGTCCTATCTGAATATGAAACTAATTTTAAATCAGGCTTTAACGATATTCACAATCGCCCAACTTTATCTATAGAAGATCCTTCTTTGACTTTAGAAGTCTCTGAATTCCAAACTTGCTGTGGTCTAGTCGATATTATTTCACATTCATTTGAAAGATATTTTTCACCTTCTAGTAAATTTGAACCTTGCGATTATCTAGCGTTAGGAATAATTAAAAATATAGTCGATATAACTCCCATCTTACTTCAAAATCCCTCTAATTACGAGGCTAGAAGAGCAATGATGATTTCTTCAACTTTATCTCATAATGGCATAACATCTTTTGGAAAAAACATGCGCTTTATTTGCCACCAAGCCGAACATAAATTATCCGGAAGGCATCCTCAAATCGCTCATGGTTTAGGTTTGCGTTTCCTTTTAGATAAGTTCTTGGAAGTTAATAAAGAAGCTCTATCTGATAAGATTGTAAACTTTGGAAAAACGGTCTTTGGAGTCGCTTCTTCCAATCCTGATTATTCTATTTCTGCCTTTAGTGATTACCTTGCTAGCTTACCTATAAGTAAATCTATGAGTGAATTAGGAATTTCTCAAGAAGAAGAAAATGAATATATAAGCATGTTAAAGATATAAAAATGAATAGACTTGTGATATACTTTCACTAGTTTTTAAAGAGGAAAAAATATGGCTGAAAATAACGAACAAGAAAATTTAAAACCCATTGACGTCGATCAATTACTCGACAAACAATCAGAACAAACCCGTTCTAAATTCATCAAAGAAGATAAAAAGAAATTCTTAGATATCAACTTCTCTTGGCCTATGCTAGTGGTTGTAGCTGGTGGCATCTTCGGTTTTGGTTTTGCTATGCAATCTGGAACCACTTACGGTGCTGGTTTTGCAATTTTATATATCATAATTGCTTTAATCGCAGCGATTATTCTCTATAACATCGGCAAAATGATCTTCGCTTCATTAAGCGGATATAAAGTTGGAAGAATCGAATGCTTTGGTTACGAATTAATTAGAGGTAAAAATAAAAGCATCTCTTCTTATTCCATTTCTAACATTTTAGAATTCCACATCACTTACGTTCCTAAAGATGAAAATGCCAACCCTAAAAATAGATTGATGTTGTTTGGGGGAGAATTGTTCTATTCTCTTATCGCTATCGCTTTAATTGTAGTTTCTGTTGCTGTCCCTTCTTTAGGCGCTAACATCACCAAAACTCTTATGTATGGAGCTTTGTTGGGATTTATCGTAGTTATTTACGAAATGGTTCCCTTCAGATTAGATAATTACAACGATACTTACACCGCTATTATCACTTCTTCTGAAGAAGATAGAAAAGCTTACAACACTTATTTAGTCAATTACATCAACGACAGATTAGGTTTAGAAAATAAAGTCATCGTGTATGATTCTTACGACAATTCTAGAACTAAGCCTTTGAATATCTTACCTAAACTAAATCAAGAAGTTTACGATAACAAATATCAAGAAGCCTTAAAGACTCTAGAATTAGTTAACAAATACAAATTGAACGTTATTCCTAATCAACAAGTTGAAGCGATGCAAGAAGAAATATATCTTTTCTTAACTCACTCCAGAACTAAAGAAGCTGAGAAATTAATGCTTCCTTTAGATAAGAAAATTAAATCTACTCCTGATTATCATCCCTCTATTTCTTCATTAAGATGCTCTATCTTAATTTCCGGCTTACTTGCTAATTCCGAATATGATTTAGCTGATTCCATTCTGGATTTCAATAAAGAATGCAAGAAATTAGGTAAAACTCCTAGGGTTGAAAAAGAAATTGAGATGGCTAAGAATTCTTTAGAGAGAATCAAATTAGCTCATCCCGATTGGAAATTCGACAATATCACTATTGCAGAATAAACAAAATAGGGGCTGTTGAAAAATCTACATAACTAATGTGGGTTGAACAACAGCTCTTTTCCAACTGTAAGGTCTTTGATATATGGGAATTATAACTTTTTATCAGTTCCATCAATAAATCTTATTATATTACTCGCTCTTGCATCCATTTATAGTTCATCCATCATTAAGAAATCTTCTAATTTTATATGTCTAACGGTTGATGATGAATAATCAATAACATCGTTAGT
>AUXO015702472.1_pt1 | contig 18672 bp, 28 predicted proteins | sample 768731 | NCBI WGS metagenome assembly AUXO01 (sample SAMN02715735, study PRJNA202380) | gut metagenome | biome: sheep rumen | host: Ovis aries | place: New Zealand: Palmerston North
GTGATATAAACCACGATGCACTTTACCCATGGGACCGATTTATACAGCTTATCCCACTCATCATCAGAAAGATCATAGATATCTCTTCCATGTGGGTCATGGCTATATTCACACCCTACCAGATCATTCAATACATTTTCTTCATCATCATCCTTAAAGTGTATTCTCTCCCTCCCTGCGTAATACTCCGTGACCTCACATATTCCCCATTTGCCCAGCCAGTATCCGCAGTCATCTGCTACGACCTCACTATCTACCATTGGCACGATAGGCAGATCCGGATTCTCTTCGATCAACTTTATAATTTTTGGTTTCATCACTTGCTCTCCCTCACGACTCTGTTCTCAAACTTCTTGTAAGCGTCCAGATACCATTCCTTCTTGTCACCGTTATATGTGAGCTCGTAGTACATACCGTCGCTAAGTGTAGACGAGATCAGGAATTTCCAGTTCTGCAGTGTCTTGCACATCCACACCAATACACCTCATATGCTGGCGCCGGATCGCTCTTATCCAGGTGTTCGTTGATGTAGTCGCATACAATCTTCATCGCTCTTTCTTTCATGGTTATCTCCTTATGAATATCCAAAATACTGTCCCCACGGAGACCAGAAGCCACCGATCCCTTGTACGCTGCGGCTCTGCCATACATAGCACTCGTCCAGCATTGTTTCTCCTGTCCGGTACCACTTGTCGAGCAGTTCTTCGGCATCCCGCCAGGCTTCTTCCGTGGGTTCCCAATAGTCGCTGCTTGTCCAGACTCCGTCCACCATCATGTAGAATTTGCCATCCGAATACGTGGCATACTGGTCGGGCTGTTCCACCACCTCTTTTATGGTGTTCGGAAAATCCGGTGAATCAACTCTGTTGAGCGGCACGGATCCCGTCCACTGACGTTCCTGTTTATCTGTGTTCCCCGCCTCTGCCATAATCAGATTTGCTATATACCAGTCATCAGATCCATAGGATCGATCCCAGTGCCATTCGGTTTCGGTTTCCGTTTCCTTTGCTGCCAGCTCCTGATAAACCGTAACAGTATCATCTTCGTGAACCATGCCATCAGGGCCGATGCCTGCGAGAGTGATGGAAGCGGAGAGAAGCAATGCTATCATTTCGTCACCTCTTTTATTGAGAAAACAACGTACCCGGGTTCCAGCCCCCAGCCGGAGAGAAGATAAGTAATGCACCATTTCTGGTGGTTGATCTTGTGCCCAATCGGCTGGCCGGTTTTGTTATCAACCGCCTGGAACTGGATGATGTCTCCTTTCTGATAATTCCTGTCGTTGTTCCTGATCTCGAAAGTCTTCCTGTGAGCAATAACCTCATCAGCAAATTTCTTCCGGATCTTTATGTTATGCGTCTTCATTTTTACCTCCTGCGATGCTGATCGGCGAAAGGGCAGGTCGCGAAATGGCTGTTATATCCAGTGCTCACATCCTTTTCTCCTGGTTTCGCAGTGATTCCGCGAACAACTGCGCCGCCTTTTGTGACGAATATTTCCCTACCGGCAGGATCCTGATGGAACTGCACAGGATCTGCGTCAACCGGCATCTTTTTTCCTGTGGTAGTTGTTATCCACATGATCTCAGCGCCGCATGATTTACATCTGCTCATTCATTACCTCCTTAAAGTCTTTCCAGTGCTTATAGGCTCCGCTGCTAAGACAGCTCATCGCATATTCATGAACGTCCTGATCGGTATGGAGCCAAGCGCAATGCAGCCGACAGTGCGTCTCAATCTGAAACAGGAGAGTGTTCTTGTCCTCTTCGCGGATGGCCTCTTCCATCAAACGACACCATTCGTCTTTATCGAGCTTTCCGCGACGAGTTGGAATATATTCTTTCCCGATAGTCTCTTGTTTCCTGGTGCCGTTTCTGTTAAGTATCCAGTTTCCGGTTGGCTCCTGCCTGTATTCCCTGGCTGCTGTCTGCCTCAGATCTTCAAGAGTGTACTTTTGGGATATTTCGTATTCACCCATCATGATCCTCCTCCCATGCGACTCCATAGAATTCATCAAGCAGTTCGTCTGGCGTTCTGGCCCCTTCTTCGTAATTACGCCTGACCCGATTTTCTATCATCTCCACTGAATCATTCAGCCCAATGCTGGAATATATGCTCTGATAGCAGCCATTGTGCATTCTTGGTGGTGGGAACGCAGGCAGGAAGATTCCGAGGCTGTGGCCAAATTGCCATTTATTATCCATCTCCCGGATGAATCTGTTCACTACCCACTGAGGACGGTCAATCTTCCCGTCTTCATACGCTTTAAGCTGTGCAAGCCTTTTATCTATCTCGTCTGCGGATAGCCTACAGTTATCATCAAACATATCGTTCCCGAGTATGAGGCAGCCGCAGGAATTGCACTCACCTTCGTAGTCCCTGTCTTCCCATCCCGCAGGGCAATTTTCACACTTCATCAGCGTCATCCTCCCATCGCGATATCCACTTCGCCACTTCAGGCTCAACATATTTGTGGAAATATTCAGCCCATCTTTTCTGCCACGGCGTATATGATTTCCTGATGCATTCCCAGGCATCGCCGTAATCGAATTCCGTATCGTGGAAGACTCTGTCTATATCGAAGACGGAGGAACAATAACTCAGCTCATCAAGGAAGTTCCGGCAGTCTTCTTTATCCGATTCGTTTTCCCATTCATCGATATCGCTGAAATAATCGTTTATATCTTCCACGATGCTGTCGGCGTCATATTCCTTTTGATCGTGACAGCACTTTTCCATCACATAGCTGTCGCCGACAGATGACATTAGCTTCAGGAACCGTTTCCCATTTTCCGGCCATCGATGAGCATAATGCCCAATGTCAGAATCGCTCAGCAGCTGGCCGTGCTCCGGATCCAGATAGACGCGCATCCATAAGCAAGCGCCGGCATCATCGCCTTTCTCCGGCAGAACATCTATGACAAGTATTCCGTCATGGTTTTTTGATGATACTTTCATGCCTTGACCTCCTCATCTATGATGAATGCATCGGCGCAGAGCAGATCCCTAATGACGCCGATCAGGATATAGGTCCATGTTTTTCCCGTATCTGTCCTTTCCGTGACGAAGTACGGCCTCAGGTCCTTGAAGTATCCGTAATCGATCATGCGGCTCATGTGCCATTTCTGCGTATCGACATCCTTCTGTGCCATGAGATAGTCATATTCGAATCGGCTGAGATGCACTGGTTTTGTGATCGGGATCTTCGTCACGTCTCCGTGGAAAAAGATCTTCGCATAATATCCTTCTTTCATTTGCTGATAGCTCCTTTCTGTTCTGATCAGATTCGCTCCTCACCCGTCATGAGGGATTGCTTTCAAGTTCAATTTCTGCTGTATCCATGTTCAGGAACAGGTTCACGGATTTTCCAATAGAGTCTTGCTGCACACATGTCTTCAAAGTAGAAACCAATTCTTCATTCTTGAGATCGATTGAGAACCTCTGGCGGCCATTTTTCAATCTTTCTCCATTCAACAGCATTTCTATCTGTGATTTTGTAAGTCTTGCTCTCATTGTTGTTCCTCATCCTTCTGATCATCCGGACAATCGCCCATTTCTTTGTTCCACAATCCTTTGAAATACCACCCGGCTGCATAGCCAACCGCAAGGAGAGAGAAGAGTGCTGCAAATTCATATAACGTTATCCTCATTTTTCTGCTCCTTTCGTTTTTTCTCGTTGTTCCTTGCATCTATCGCTTCCCATCTCGGACAGTGGGAGAAGTTACTGGAATCCACATACCGGAACGCAGAGTTGCGGTATTTCATCGGAATATTGTTCGGGTGGTGTTCGCAGTCGTAATACCTGCACGCAAAGCCGTTGCACCACCTCATGCTGTTCAATTTGTTTGTGTATGCCTGTCCCTTTTTCTTCCCCATATTTATTACTTAATGTCCTCCTGATCCGTAGAGACTCCTCCTCGCGTGTTCCATGCCCTGCATGCCGCACCAGGCGACTCATAGTGGAAAGATTCCCCTCCGACCGATGCACCGCAGAATGTGCAGACCACTTTCCATGATGGCGGCGTGATCCGTTCGTCTCTCGCCAGAGTTGCAACCTCACCACAGAAAGGGCAGTTAAGTAGTTTTGGATAATCCATTCCCCCTCCTTTCCGGGAGCGGAAGACCACCATCCGCTCCCTTTTATGAAGCGCCATTTGTGTGATGTATCGGCGGCGCTTAGATGTTCACTGGCAACACGATCATTTTTAATGCCGAGTCTTCTTCCGAGATATAAACCGGAGCCCTCGGACCCATCAGCTTCAGTGTGATGATGTCTCCTGAATATCCTTTGAGCGCTTCCAGAAGCATTTTGGGATTCAGACCGATTTTCAGTTCTCCGGTAAAGTCTGTGTCCGCTTCCAGGATCTCGTGATATCCGCTCGTGCTTGCCACCAGTGTCATGTCAATGGTCTGGCCGTTGAGTTGTACGACCAGTGCGTGTTTCGTTTCATCCGAATTACACAGGTTCGCTCGGGTGAGTGCTGCGATCAAATCCATTCTGTCAATGCGGAGCGCATGCAGCTGGTCGTCCGGTGCGAATAACTGATCTGTGTTGATGTACTTCCCGTCGATCAGCCTTGAATAGATCGTGTAGGCGGTTGTTTCAAAGACTGCACTTCTCCCATCGTGGGTAAGGGTGATGTTGTCATCCATATCCATGCTGATCAGTTTCCTGACTGTGTTCTTCGGTATGATCAGGTCCATATCGCTAACCCCGTCAGCGATAACCTCGTCGATCGCAACCATGTGGCCGTCAGTAGCCGTGATCTTGATGACCCCGCCTGTCGCACGGAGATTGACACCTGTCAGTTCCCGCCTTGTCGATGTGTCATCTGAAGCGAACACCACCTTCGATAGTGCCTCCATCAGTTTCCCTCCAGGCAGTATGACTCCATCCGCATCAGGCCTCTCACGCCTGAGCGTGAAATCTAATACCTTGTAACTGCTGAACCGGCTGGTTGTCTTCCCGGCCTTGATGACTACTGTCAGGTCATTATCCTGCTCAATATCAAGCTCACCTTCCGGTAGGTTCCGAACCATGTCGAATGCCCTCATAGGCAACAGGAGAGAAGTGCCGCCAGAAGCCTCTAATTTGACCTCTAACGTAATCTCCGTATTTGATGCAATAGCTCTTTGTCCGTCAATTAAAAGCGCCGAGAGCGCCGGGATGGACGCGTTCTTCTGAACAATTCCTTTCGCTTTGTCGATTGCCCTCATCAATTCGTATCGGTTAATCTTCATAGTCATTTCCTCTCAGCTCCACTCCGTCAAGGAAGCGGAGGATCCCGTTCTTAAAAGTTATCTGGTAACGGAAGAGGTCTTTTCTGTCCATGTATTTGTGGTCATAGATCTTTTTCATATCCCGGAAAATCACCCATGGAACACGGTAAAAGTCCCTGAATCCGAGGGAGATTATCAGAAAGCAGAAAGCACCCATTTTTGTGTATCTTTCAAAGCATTCTTCCTGTTCGTCAGTGACGGCGCTTCTCCGGATCTGACCTGCATCCGTGTGCTTCGCATCGAACAGGACCATGGTCGCGTCCTGAAGCGCTCCCTTGAAATCGGGCTGTGCCTGTTTTGCAAAGCATGCTATGAACTGACCCTTCTTCCGGTCATAAGGCTTGAGGATCCGCATCGGCTCTGGCGTCTTGTCGATCGCACAGATCCCCCTGTTTTCGTAGAACCTGCATGCGTCCTCGATCATGGCCTCGAAGTATGCCCCGTCCGAGCGGGACTGTTTACCTTGCAGTGACCGGCTGTATGAATCCATATCTTTTTGCCACCTCCAAAAGCTTGCTGATGGTAACCGCTCCAATCCCGGGGATTTTCTCTTTCTTCAGGACGTCTATGAAATCCTGGGCGGTTGGTTCTTTCTTTGCATGGACGTTCCTGTCGCATGACTCGCATATCGCTTTGCCTGCGTCCTTTGCATCATCCGAGGCTTCTTCATAAGCCTTCTTCCGGATCTCCTCCATGTACTCCGTTATCTGCATGTCCGTCATCTTCCTGATCCGAACTGCTACAGCATGAGCCGCATTTTCCTCATTTGTTCTCCGGCAGCTTCTTTTCTTTGCCATTCTCTATCTCCTTTTCATGTCTCAGATATTCTTCAAAGCCGTAAATCTTGTGTTTCTTACAGAATTTTGAGTAGCAATCAAAGCACATAGCCCCGATCCGGATGCAGGTGTACCGCTTGTTTTTGTAGGCCGTTCCAACCCTGGCCTGCAGTGTGACCATATTGTGCTTCTTCAGCTTCTTCCGGCACTCCATGCATTTGTCTGTCGTGAGCCAGGACTGGAGCCTGCCCATTCCACGGAGAGTGAGCTCATCCGGGTATTCCTGCGACATTAGTTCTTCGCCAACGATCGGGCTGAGATTATCCCTCATAAACACCGGCACTTCCATTTTGTCGGCCAGCGCGAGTATTGACTCTATCCACTTTCGCTGCGGAACCACTTTGTTCTTTACCCGCCCTGTCATGGCTCCGATCGTGATCCAATCAACCCCTTCCAGATCCTCTGGTGAAAGGAAGAGCTCTTCCGTCAGCGGCTCAAAGTTCACAAATGTTTTTCTTCCGGAGGGAAGCAGGTCCACTTTCTCAATATCCTTGTTCTTTGTGATCGTGACTCCGTACCAGTAGTGATTCCCTTCCGGCAGTTCCACCTGCCCATATCTTTTTGGGTTTCTGGTCAGGAACATGTAGTAATGCTGCGGTGTCGCAGCGCAAGTTTCAAAAACGAAACGGATCCAGTCATCCGGTATGCTGTCACCGAACCCGTCCGAGATTGCATTTACCAGTACGCGGCGGCTTTCACGGATAGGTCGGTAATCATTTGCTTTATACCTGTGGAGGGTGGGAGAGGGGCCAAACGGATATTCAACGATCCTTCCGGTCTCATCCCTGATCGGGGACTGCAGGTCATAGCATCCTCCTGTCTCCGTAAAGATGTCCGTCATAGCCTTGTGCCGCCTGGTGTCTCCGCCCTGCGCTTTCGTGAGGCGCTTCGCAAAGCAGTAATCGCAGTCGTACTCACAGCCGGTAATCAGGTTGTAGGTGTATTCGGCCCATTCAATTCTCGTGTACTGCATCATCCACCTCCCAGTATTCGACCGTGTATTCCATCTGCGCATTCTTCTTGCCTTCGGATCCTTCCACGGGTTTACGGTTTATGAAGACTGCGTACCCGCATTTTGCAAGGAGTTGCACCAGATATAACCGGTCTTCCTCGTTCCATTGAACCGAGCCTTTTCTGATGCTCCTTATGACCTGTCTTTTCATCAGCTGGCCCTCACTTTCATGCTCTGGCTATCTTTCGCTATCTCATGCATTTTTCTTTCAAATGCGCTTACGAAGGCCTTCACATCTTTTGGCATGTCGCAGTTGTGGGATCCTCTGCATTGGATGACCCTGTTATCACGCCACTCCATAGTGAAGAACGGTCTTTCCGGTTCTTCAACCCTGCGCACAAACAGGATCGTTGTCTTTCCTTCTGCGACCCTGTTCGCATAAGTTGCGACACAATGGTGCAGTGTCTTGCCTTCTTCCTTGAGTTCATCCACTGATCCGGGAAGTCTGATCAGATACTTCTTTGTTTCCATGTGCATCGGGTCAACACCGGTCATGGATTTCATCTGCTCCTTAATGATCTTGTCGATACCTTCAACGGCTTTCCTGATGTTGGCGTCGCGTTTCTCCTGGAGCTCCCTATATACCCTGTCATGCGTTTTTCTGAAATCCGGTGGCATCAGGACATATGGATCATTCAAGTCATACCCGAGTTCCCCGCACCAATCTGTGTAATCCGTCCAGTCATGGAAGAAATTTGCCCGGGTTGATGCGTCCTTTTTCCATCTGCCAGCTTGTTTCTTTGCGTATCTGGCGAACTTCCTGATGGACAATCCATGGGCGAATATTGCCCGGAGTATTGTTGTGCTCGTGCCAAAGGCATCGATAAACTCCTGTAATTCTGATCTATTCACATCCTTCATGCAGCGCTCTACTTCACGGAACAGGCCAATCATGCTGTTTCCTCCGTTCAGCTCACGCAGCATCCGGAGATGAGGCTTTGAAAGCAGCTTCAATTCCTTCAGGACATTCGGTTCATGCCAGTACAGGATATTGCGGATATTCTCCATCGCAAGTTTTGAAAGTCCTGTTTTTGCAAGCATTTCCAGCTCATTGCATTTCTCATAAGCCCTGAGATACTGGAATACCGGTATGTGTCTGAATTCTTCTTTCTCCTGCAGGGATTCCAGCCCGCTATACCGATATGGCGTATCTGCCAGCAGATCTCTCAGACCGTCCCTTCGTATGATGAATTCCGTTACATTGTTCTTCCCGACGTCCGGGCACCAACGCTCACTGTGACTCTGTTTGTACTCTGCATATTCAAAGCACTCCCAGCTGTACCCGTTCATGAAGATCCTGCCAAACTCATGTATATGCTGCGTCTTTTTGATCATCAGCAACGGCATTTCCGTCTTGCGAAAAACATAACTGATTGAGAAACACCGGAAGAGAAGACGACCGTCCTCGATCTTCTGGACAATCACCACGTTGTTTTCGGCAAGCTCCGTTTCGTGCCATCGCTTCATGGTCTTCATGAAAACCGGGCTCCCGCAGCACGGGCATTCGCCCCATTCATTCATCCGCAGCCTGACTTCTCTGGAATCGATCTCCATATGCTGACCGCATTCCGTGCAGAATGCCTGTCTGATCCGGATCTTGCTGTTGCCGTCATAGATCAGATACCGGCGGGATCTCATTCCGTAGTCGTGGATCCACGTCTCAAAGTCTTCCGGAAGGCCCGGGACAAGCTCCATCATCAGGTTCGTGTGTGCCAGTTCCCGTTCGTGCCTTTCACTGAGCCGTCTCGCCAGTATTTTGTCCTGCCAGTCCTCAACCGTTATGAACGGCGTTTTCTCCTGATTGCTCCACCAGCTTCTTGCGGCCGGCGGGAAGCGGCGTTCGAACAGTTTCCGGCTTTTGGTATCTACGAACACCACGCTATTCCAAGGGCTGTTCCAGTATCCAACCTGGAGAGTGTTGGACATTTTCCCTGTCAGCCATTTTGTCTTCTCTACGGTAAGATCCTGCGTGATATAATCGTCCTCGCTCAGGAAGAAGCGGTACTTTGCCTGCGTGGTGCCTTCCGTCCGCATATCCACGGCGCTCCATGCACTTACCTGCAGGATCCCATCTAACTCTGATACATGAAGGAGCCATCGGCTTTGTTCCGCGTTCCTGGCCAGCTCTATGTATTCCGGCTTTGCCACTGGCCTTGGTATCTGCCGGAGCAATTTCTTATCCATTGAGTCCTCCAAACAGATCGAAGATGGACATCTGCCCGGATTCCTCGTCTTTTTCCTTCTGCGTCTTCTTCGGTTTCTTCTGCGCCTTCGGTTTCGCCAGGATCTCAGGCTCCGGTTCATCCTCGTCCTTCTTGCCTTCCTCTGGCTTTGCTGTGGCCTTCTCTATGGCTTTCTTCATGTCGTATGTAGAAGTCTTAGGCTTTGCGGGCTTCGTCTTGCCAGAGGTCTTTTCTGCGGCCTTCCCGGCCACCTTCTCGACATCCTTGTCTGTTCCCCTGTAGTAGTCTTCGGCCCATTCGAAAACCGTCTCGTCGATAATTGCAGCGGCTTTCTGTCCTCCTGCCATTTTCCGTGCCTTCTCATAGATGTACTTGAAGCACTGTTCCCAGCTTTTCTGATTCTTCAGCACATCCTTCGCAAGGCCCTCGTCTTCCTCGATGCGTTTGATCAGGTAATCAATGATCGGCTTAGCAAATGATTTCTGCTTCGCGGCTTTCAATTCCTCCCGAAGCTTGCTGATAGCTTTGTCTTTCATTCAGTTCCTCCTCTCTGAAGTTGAAAAAGAATGTGTACTTTCTGACCGGATCCGGTTCTATGGCCGGTGTTCTGACTCTGGTCAGAAGATCCATCTTCCTGCCGATCCTCCTGATGCTCCACTCGTCACGATAGAAGAAAGGCGTGTACCAAAATTCCTGTCCTTCTTTTTCATCAGGTATCAGCACATCCCCCGTCATTGGATTGCTGAGCGTATCGGCGATAACTATGTAGCCCGGCATTCCGAGCAGTGACATCTGGATATAGGCCATCATGCCGGCGATCCTGTCTATATCCTGCCCAACAAAGAGCATCGAATTCTGGTAATTGATTCCCATGATCCTTGCCTTGCTGGCAGCTGCGACCATCATGGCACCGCCTCCGATGCACGGATCGCAAATGGAAATCCATCCGTCACGCTCGATCTTTCCCTTCAGGTCGTCCATTTGGATATCTGCCATGAGATGGCACAGGCTGTATGGGGTGAAGAATTGTCCGTGCCAGTGCGACCCAAGCTCAAACCTCATGTAGAGAGAGCCGAGGAAATCCTGATCTGGATTCGCTTCCAGCGCGTCCACTACCACACCGAAGGCTTTCGCAGGAAGATCAATACCGCCGCACCGTTTCAGGCAGCCCTGATATTCCTTTTCGCGTCTTTGCCTTCTCACGCTGTCCGGATCAAGCGCGTTGCTGATGGAGGTGGCCATCATGGTTATGAGGTCTGCCCATACTTCCCACTTCATCCGGTTGTAAGTCAGCTTATCCATGATCTTCTCGAATTCCTTCTCGTACTCGTCCTTGGCCTTGAAGTGCCTCACGCTCCACCACCTCCCATTTCTTCTTCCCGGAATTGCTCCTTCATGATCATTTCGGACACAGCATCCCAGTCAGTATTACTCTGCGTGAAGTTTGAGAAACTGGTGGCCCTGGCTTTTGATTCCACCGGAGCGGGACGATAATTCTCGTCCAGATAATCGATATAACCGCTGTTGAAAAAAGTGCTCCCATTCTTCCAGTTAGGGGTAAATGCACCGCTGCGCTCCTTAGTATTATGCTCATCGACATACCTCTGGATCGCACGAAGCATTTGTTCTTCCCCGATTTCAAGGAAGGCTCTTTTCTTTGCATCGCTGACATTACCCTTGCCCCTTTTGTTCGGGTATCTGTCCCATAGTCTTTCAAACAGTTCGTTTGCTTCGCGCTGTTTGTTCCTTGCAGGCTTCTTTTGGCTATCCTCCAGAACCTGCTCGGAGCCAACCGGCTCTGAGCATATATTTTGATTCTGATTCGGATTCTGATTCGGATTGGATTGGATTGGATTACGGGGACATTTGAAATCATCTGATATCATTTGCATGCAAGTTGCATCAGGTGCAGGATACTTGCTTTTCTTTGCCCGGATCTGTTGGTGGCGCTCCCATGTTACCAGTTGCAGGACGGGTCTTCCCTGTACCACGTACCTTTGTACCAGTCCTGCCGCGGATAACTTATCGAGGGCCTTCTTTAGATCGGAGTCTCTGATATCTTTGAGAGGAAAACAAATGCTGTTTATAATCTTCTCCCGTCCATCGAACCTTCCGTAATCGTCGCAATTGACGATCAGCCTATAAAACAGACACTCTTCAAACCAGGATAAGGAATCGATCTCATCGCTTCGGCAGATGCTCTCTTTCAATATCCTGTTTGGCACATCACCACCTCCCCATTAATCCCACTGGACGTGACTTCCGTCATCGTCCTTTGTTACTGTGACGCTCTGACTGAACCTGGCCTTGAACTCATCATCATGTGTGATTGCCATGATTTCCATGTTCGGGTATCTCTGCCTGATCGCCTCGAGCGCGTCTACATAAGCCTGTGTTCCCTCGTCATCGAGGAACGGCGGTTCGTCAATGTGAAGCATCCCCAGCTGGATCCCCGCAGCGGTTGCTTTGATCTCTGACAGAGAGAGGATGACGGCGAGAGAGGATTTTACCTTTTCGCCACCAGACTTCGCCGCATATGGCAGCTTCGTCTTCCCGTATTCGTCGATCAGCACATCGAGCGTCGCTTTCTCGTTTCCGGTGCCCTTCACAATCTTATCCAGCACAAACTCCACGCCCATCGTCCCGCCGGTCATGGATCCGAGGATCGAGTTGGCCGTATCGGTGATATGAGGAATGATGTTCCTGATGATCTGGTGAGGAACCCCATCCTGACTGAAGGCCTGTTTCAGCGCGTCATACCTGACCGCAGTAACCGCATCAGAGTCGATTTTCTTCTGCAGGATTGCAATCTCAAGCTTCAGCGCTTCGATATCCTCCAACTTCTGTGTGAGCGTTCCCTTCGTGATATTCAGCCGCTCCTGCGTCTGACTGTTGGCCTGCAGCTTCATCTTCGTGTCGAGCAACTTCGTCTCGATGTCCGTCTCAAAACCAGCCAGCTCCGTCTGAGCGCCCGTCATGCGGACAATGGCGTCTGTCAGCGCGTGTTCATCATCAGTCAGTTTTGCCTTGGCCGATTCCAGTTTCTCAGCGAAATTCTTCCGGCGTTCCTCCCAGAGAGGGATCTCATTCCGCTGCTCGATATAGGAAATGAGAGTGTAGTACATGGACTTTGCCTCCATATACCTTGTCACCGATTCAGAGAGGGTATTCGCCGTTTCTGCAAGCCTGAGGGCTTCAGATTTGACCTCTGTGACCTTTTCCTCGCACTGGGTGAGGGATTCTTGGGTTGAGGTGATTTCTCCCTCCAGGCGGCTTATAGCGCGTTCTGCATCTTCGTGCTGTTTTCTGATGGTTTCGTAAGGTGTCAGTGCCCGGATCCGCGCTGCCAGCTCTGTTTCCTTATCAGCGCTGTAGCCGATCTCCTGCAGTTTGGCCATGTTGTTTGCCTTGCGGTTTTCAAAACTCTGCTTCTTTTCAATTAACGTTTCCTGTATTCCATTGAGTTCTGCGATCAGGCCTTCCACCTTATCTGCGTCAATCTTTGCCTGAGAGAGGAATTTGCAGGTCGCCGTTTCAACGATCGGGCACCCGGAGTTATCAAGGAATGCCTTCTGTTCCATGCATTTCTTCAGTTCCGCCTGCTTCATGTTGCGGTCAGACATGAGGCCCATGATTTCCTTCTGCATCTTTACAATCTCTTCAGAAGACGATTTCATGAACTCAGCTTCCTGATCCTTCTTCGCCCGGAGCGCCTCCATTTCCTGTCTTGCGATGGAAAGCTCATCGATCCTCTGGTCAATATCTGCCGGGATGGAATCTCCACGGAGAAGATCGATCTTCTGTTTTGATGCCTGGATAGCAGACCTTAATGTGTCTGCGCGGAGCTTAAGCGAAACAACTTCCCGCTGTTTCTGTTCCTGCTGGCCGACGATCTCATCCCTGCGGACCACATCTGCCTGGAGGTTCTTCATGAGTTTTTCCGATTCTTCACATTCTGCAGCCTTCTTCCTGATCTCCTCTGATTTGGCAAGCTGCATATCGCATGCACTGATATTGGTGTTCAGCTCTGAAATAGTCTTTTCATCGGCTTCGGTGTCAGCCTTTTTCTTGTCCCTTTCAGCGGACGCCTTCCGATATTCCTCAAGGGCTTTTGCGTAAGAAGCAGATTTTTCCTTGAGAAGATCATATTTTGCCTGAAGGATTTCGCCCTCCTTCCGGAAGGAGTTGAGCATCATTTCCAGATCCTGCAGCTCCTTCTCCGGATCTCCCTTCTGGCTGATCTGCTCTGTGTGGATCCTGACGTCCTCACGCGCTGCGGCGAGTGCCCTTTTGACGTCTGCCAGATTGTCCCTGGCGATCTTTTCCATGTACTGGTAAATGCCGAGGCCGAGAAGGTTGGCAAGGATTGAAACACGGTCTTCCTTCTTTGCCTGCAGGAAGAGCCCGTACTGATCCTGCATGATGAGAGCGCAGGAGCGGAAAGTCATGCTGTCCATCCCGATAATGTTGATGATTTCCTCCTGCGTGTCTGCGAAACGTTCCTTTGACCTGTTTTCCCATGCGCCATCTTCACCGAGCTGGGATATGTTCAGCGTTGCCCTGCCTGACTTTACTCTCGTCCGGACCACGCGGAACCGGCTTTCCCCGATGTCGAAAACGAACTCGATCGAGCCACCTCTTGCATCCTCTGTGGCGCGGATCCAGCCCTTGAGGTCTCCTTCCCTCGGCTCCTCGTAAAGTGCGTCAATAATTGCGTCCATGAAGAGAGAGGACTTACCGGCTCCGTTCTGGCCATTGATCGTGCAGAACTTGATGTCGGTGAAATCGAATTCAGCGTCCTTGTAATTCCTGTAATTGTGGACACTGATTGATACCGGGCGAAATACGCCATGCACCTTTGATGTGACCGCAAGCATCTGCGCTTTCCTGATGATCGGTTCACCAAGCTCCGCAATCTCATCTGGATCCGGGAACTTCTTTTCATCGAGCCATTTCTTCAGGTTGGCAAGCGGATCTGATTCTTCCGAGAGAAGGTCCTTGTTCGTAATCTCCGCTGTGGTGTCAGCCTCGATCTCAGCGACATAGAAAGCGCCGGCTTCATAAAGCTGCGACTGGAGAAGCGGAATATTCATCGCTTCCTTCTGCTCAGGAGTGCATTTGTAATGGATTCTGACAATCTTATCCTTGACCGTGTCAGCGATCTGCCGGGCGGCGATGTACAGCGTCGGGGACTGAAGGTATTCTGTGACGTCCTCTGGAGCCCATTTCAGCGTGATGAAATGACGATACGGGAGAATATGGAAGCTGGACTCCACAAGCCGTCTCTGGTCAAATCTGTGGACGTAGAAGCCACGTTCCTGACCCTCGTCGTTGAAGTTGAGGGCATTGACAGCGCCTGCGTAGTACACGTTTTCAAATCCGAACACCAGCTGGGGCCTGTGGATATGGCCGAGACAGGCTGCATCGAATTGAGCAGCACGGAGAACCTCGGTCGGAATGACCGGCTCAAAGTTGGCAAAGAAACTGGTCTGTCCGGATTCTGTATTGCAGCCCGGAACTGTGTAATGTGCGGCCAGTACCGCAGGTTTTCCTTCTTCGCACTGGATTCGCAGTCCGAGGACGATCTTTCCGATTTCTTCGGTCCATACCTGGTTCTCTTCCTCCGATGTGAGACCAGGATACTTCGCACGGAAAACACCTTTGTCAAATCCGGGGATACATGCGAAATTCGCATATGCTGTCTGGATCACCTGCGGGGTGGTCGCGATCTTAACCTTCGCATCATCGCGGAAGAGTTCTTCCAGAAGCCGGAACTGACCGGCTCCGTCGTGGTTTGGTGTGCCGCGAAGGACGATCACGTTATTGGTTGTTTCTGCCAGGCTCCTGATGGTCTGCTCCGCAAGGACGACTTCCTGAGAGACCCTATTGGCCTGAACCTCAGCCTGGTTGAAGATGTCTCCGGATATCACGATGATATCCGGCTGTTCTGCTTTCGCCTGTTCCACAAGGGAATTGAGGCAGTTCGCTATGTCAGCGAACCTGAGATTGACGCCCTCCCTGACAGGCCCTTTGTAATTTCCGATATGCCAATCGGAAGTGTGAAGGAGTTTGATCATGATTATTTCCTTTCTTTCCCGCACTGTTCCATCCTGCGGGAAGCCGTGATGAGGTTTGATAGAAGTGCCAGCCCGACATAATCGTCAAGGCCGCATAAGCTGACTCCGTTTTCATCTTCGCTTGCCACTCCTGCGAAGATAACGGTTCCGCGGATCGGGATCTTATGGATCTCCGTACCATACAGCCAGCTTGCCACAAGGTTGATCGGGTAATCTTTCCTCCATGCTTCGTATTTATCCGTAAGCATGCAGACCGCTTTTCCGGGCGGATCGTCTTCCTGCGGGGTATCTGTGTTATGCCAGATGCTGTAGAGCCTTTCCGGGAAGACTGCCTTTGTGTCCGTACAGTACTTCCCGATAGCCTGCCTGATTGCCAGGCCCGGATCCTCTGCCTGTTCCAGATCAAGGGTGTCCGGGCTTCCTGTGGGGCGGAGTATGATAAGATTCCTCATCGCCTGTTCCCCCGTGCCTGTTTCTGGCAATTGAAGCAGAGGGGCTGTCCGAAGTGCTGGGTGGAATAATCCCAAACCTTCTCGTTTATCACAGAGCCGCATTTGCTGCACTGGAAATCATTGGCCCTGGTCTGCATTGTTTGGGGAGCGTGCTGCACAGGTGCTTGGGAGAATTGGTTTGAGTGGTACTGCTGGGAGGCAGCCTGTTGCACCTGTGCGGGCATCGCGTTCGGTGGTTGCTGATACGCAGGCTGTAAGGGAGCAGCCTGTGCCAGCTGCGGAGTGGGGGCTTCCTCGTAGGTGCCGTCCACGTACTGGTCATAGTTTTCGCCATCTGAAGCTTCAATCGCCGCCACTTCCGGAACCTGCGCTTCGATCTGCTCGATCGCAGGAGCTTTGATGGCGGGTGTTACCCCAAACAGATTGGAAGATGATGCGAACATCGCTTCGATAGCCGCCCGCTTTACGTCTGCCTGATCGAGATTCGGAACGAGGTAGGCAACCACGAATGGCTTCTGGAGCTCCTGCTGGGTATACCCGCTCTTGACATGCAAGGCGGTTCTGATCGCCCCGTTGAGAGCCTTAGCCTCACATATCTGTGCGCGGTGCTTCATGAACTCATTTTTCTGAGCTTCCGTCATGCCGCGTGTGGCATCATCGATGATGATCTCATGTGTATCTGTGACTGTTACAATCTCTCCGGTAAGCTGCGGCACTGCGATCGTGACCCTGTAGGCTACGTCCTTGTTCGGGCACTCCCAGCACCGGGGGGAAGTGCGGGACGCAGCGCTTGCTGCGGAGCACTTCTGACAGGTGGTCGGAATGACATGCTCAGAAGAGATCATTTTGATCCCGGCTCCATCGGCCAGTTTCTTCAGTCCATTCTTTGTGATAGCGAGAAGTTTCGTACGCTTCTCATAGTAGACATCCCCTTTATTTGTATCCGGGTCAATCTTGATGACCTGGATCACGGGAGACTTGATAGCAGGAATCCTTGCCACTACAGTGGTATCCCCAAGCAGATTGAACCTGTCTGTCGGATACTGCTGTTCAATGGCAATGATATTCGCTGTGGATTCGCTCATAGATGTACCTCCGATAATTGATTTTATTCCGCATCTCTGCTATACTCAGAGGTGCTGATAGCTTATTAAGTTCACCGACTAAGTAAGCTGATTAGTTCTGACAACTCTCGTCCTGGTGCTATCGTCCGTCAACGTGGTACCATCCAGGGACGGGAGTTTTTTATGCTCTTGTACCTCATGCCGCTTCATCCTCCCTGCGTCTGACTGTCACATAGCGGCTCTCCTTCCTGTTGGCATACCAGTCATGGATACTTCCTGAAGAGAAGTAAGACAGCCACAGGAGCGCAGCCACAATGACAAACCAGTCGAACGCTGAAGTTACCTGATCGGCCAGCCCGGCCACATCGATCAGCTTCGTGATGATTCCTGTCACTACAACAGAAGCGCCAATCTCGCCGATCCTGATCTTGCTCTCAATGTAATCATCCAAAATATCCCTCATTGTTCTCCCCTTTCATATCGCTATCTTCAGCTGCCCGTCTTCGCCTTCAGCCATCAGCTGATAAAGCCTTTCCTGAATCTCGGCTTTCTTGTCATTGAGCCTTTCCTTTTCTTCTACGCAATCGCAGGTTTCTCCCGGATCCAGATATGCACCGCACTCCGGGCAGATATAACCGTACATTTACACCACTCCCTCCTCGATCATGAAGTTTCTGTTGAATATCCTCTTCGGAACACGTCCGGCGGGATAATCATTCGACAGCAGCCCTTTGGCCTGATACTCTTCACGAAGGTTCTGGCATACTTTGTATGCTTTCGACTTTCCGACTCCGAGCATCTGCCCGACTTCCTCTGCCTTGTAATAGGACCTTGCTTCCAGATCCAGCTCCTTAACAACGCCTCTTTTTGCCATGTTCTGACCTGTACCTTTCTACCTGGATTTCCATGTTCTTAAACCTTCCGATAAGCTCATGCATATCATCCACGATCTTCCGGAATGCCCCTTCCTCCGCCTCGTCTACCAGTCCATCTGCCATAATGTTCAGAAGCATCTCCCTTTCCGAAACGAGCTTCCCGCAGGAAATTGCTACCTGTATAGCCAGGCATTCAGCGGATTCTTCCGTGATCTTCGGCAGGTTCCTTCCGAGCGGACAGCACTCAGAGCAGTAGTAGTACTGCAGGTCTTCCCTCTCGCATGCCAAAGAGATCAGCCGGGCTTCCTCCGGCGTCGGGTTCTGCGTCCCGGCCTCGATAGCTGCCAAACGATGATGGTCTATGCCGGTCTCATCCTCAAGGCCCTCACGGGAGCCAAAGCTCTGATCGTGTTCGGAATGCTCCTTTCGTGCGAGATACCACACGTTAGTCAGGGTGCTTGCCCTAAATTTTGGCATTAACTCCACCTCCTCACTGCGCTACACTGCAGGCAGGTACCTGATAGGGATACGGGGTCTTCACTCCAAGGTAAGCGTTGATTGCATCTGCGATTTCAGGTGCAATACTGTTCTCAGTAATTGTCTTGACAACGCGCGTGCGTTCAAATCCAATCGCTTCTGCAAGTTCGGCATGGGTCATGTCCTTCTCAATACATTTGATACGGACTTCCTTCTGCCATTCAGACCGTGGTCTCCGAGTCCTTCTTCTTGTTGCCTCTGGCATTTTCAGTTCCTCCTTTCTCGTTTACTTTTTGTGGCACAGTTGTTAAAATGGCAATAAGCGTGTGCATCGTCACTTTTGCCGGGCGTCGATGCACCGCAATCATTTCCTGCCAGGGAAAGCTCCTTCATGAGCGGTTGCCGCCGCTTATTGCC
>AUXO013166915.1_pt1 | contig 18671 bp, 14 predicted proteins | sample 768731 | NCBI WGS metagenome assembly AUXO01 (sample SAMN02715735, study PRJNA202380) | gut metagenome | biome: sheep rumen | host: Ovis aries | place: New Zealand: Palmerston North
TACGGAATGGATACCAGCAAGGAGATACAGGACTTCTGCAACCTTTTGACCAGTATGATAATATTGGGAACGATAGCCATGTTCCTCATCTCAGGCATCCGTGGCAGGCTGAACGTCTTTGCATCCTTTATCGAAGGTGCCAAGGGCGGTTTCCATACGGCAGTAAACCTTATTCCGTATTGTGTGGCTATGCTTGCTGCAGTGGGAGTCTTCCGTGCCAGTGGCTCATTGGAACTGCTGCAGACAGGTATGCGCAATGCCGTTGATTTCTGTGGAATGAACAGCGACTGGGTAGATGCATTGCCCGTTGCCTTGCTCAAGCCGCTAAACGGGGCCGGAGCCCGCGGTATGATGATTGAGACATGGACGAGCCACGGCACATGCTCGTTTGTCGGTCATCTGTCCAGCGTCATCCAGGGCAGTACCGACACGACCTTCTATATTCTGGCCATCTACTTCGGCAGCGTCGGCATAACCAAGTTCCGCTACAGTGTCGTTTGCGGACTGCTTGCAGACTTTGCAGGAATTTGTGCAGCCGTAGCCATCAGCTATTTCTTCTGGGGGTAGTTCTTGTCATTGCCGGCATATATCTCAAACGGTACACGGAAGGGTATGCCACGTTGCATCATGTCATCGAGGATGGGGTAGAGGCGTGTCTTGAAGCTGGTCCAATGGCGGTTGTCGGGGGTGCTCCAGCCTGCCTCGGCGAGGGCGAGGGCGCGGGGGTAGGTCATGTAGAAGGCTCGGTTGATGTCGTTGATGGCTTCGCCCCACAGGGTGCCCATAACGCCGGTGATATGGTCTGTGGGCTGGTTCAGTTCCGGGTATGCAGGATCCCACTGGTATGCGTCTTTCAGAGTGAGGATGGGCATGCCCCAGTTGTTGTTTTCAGGGAGGTCGCCAGGGTACTGTGGGTAGTCGAAGTAACAATGCTCGCCTGGTGCCATGATAAGGTCGTTGCCGGATGCGGCGGTGAGCCGGATTGCTGTGGGAGTGAGTGCATTGCGCCACGTCACGAGGGTGACGTCTTTGGGGTAGGGAAAGAGGTATTGTGTGGCTGGTGGGACGATATTGTCCATCTCCACCCACAGGATGGGCTTCTTGCCTTTTGCACGGAGCGTTTCCCAGAAATGTGAGAAAAAGTATCCCATTATCAGGTCGTCGCTGGTGTAATGTAGCCTGGCCTTAAGGGCCTGGCAGCGTGGGCATAGGCTCCAGTTCTTGCGTATAAGGGATTCATCGCCCCCGAGGTGTATGTATGGCGAAGGGAATAGAGCGGCTATCTCATTTATGATGTCGCTGCACAATTTGTATACTTCAGGCTGTGAGGCGCACAGCATGACGTCAGTGCGCAGCTTGTGCCCCCATGCGGTGGTGTCTGTGTGCTGGCAGAGGTATTGCGGGTGAGTGCGCAGTATGCCATAGGTGTGTCCGGGGATGTCTATTTCAGGGACGATGGTGACGTGACGTGTGGCTGCATATCGGATGAGTTCACGAATCTGGTCTTGCGTGTAGTGCTGCTGTCCTTGGGTGAGTTGTGGGTGGCTGTATACCTGTATGCGGAACCCTTGGTCGTCAGAGAGGTGTAGTTGGAGAGTGTTGAATTTGAAACGTGCCATTTCATCGATATAGCGCTTGATGTCAGAAACAGGCAGGTAGTGCCGTGCAGGGTCGAGCATCAGAGCGCGGTATCTATAGCGTGGTATGTCGCGTATCTGTACTGGAGCTATGCAAAAGCGGTTCTTATTACATGTGCTGTTTGTCCTGATCCACTGATCGAGGGTGTTGATGGCGTTGAATACGGCATGTGGAGTCGCACCGTGGATGGCAATGCCTTTGTGATTGACAGTCAGGGTGTATTGCTCGTCGTTGTCTCGAAGGGTTGTGTCTATGCAGAGTTTGATGTCAGCCTTTGCTCGTTGTCTGTCATGTAGTGATATGTCGGGAAAGTGCCTGTGCAGCAGTGCCTTGAGGTATGTCGTTTCTGTCAGGAGCCTGTCATCTGTACTGATGAGACATTTGCTTTGGATTATACAAGGCTTCTGCAGACTGATGTGAATTTCGCGAGGGTAGGGTATCAGTGCCGGCTGGTGTGTCTGTGCAGTGGCGGCGACGGTAGCCGTGGATATGAGTGCAAGAATGTGTAGTTTGCATGTTTCGTGGCAACTGCAGTTGCATGTGCCGCAGCCCCCGGTTCGTTTCTGGCGGTGTATGTATCTGTATGCTACGATGACAGCCGTGATCAGGATGGCTGTCAGGATCAGTATGCTTTGTATATTCATTTCGTACTACATTATAGTGTTGAGTGTCAGGGCTGTGATGTAGGCGGCTATCCACGCTGTGATGCATTGGAAGATTATGGTGGCTATGGACCATCTGGTACCAAGTTCGCGCCGGATGGTGGCTATGGTGGCTATGCATGGGGTATACAGGAGACAGAAGACGAGCAGTGTGTAGGCAGTAGCAGGCGTAAGAATGGTTGTGAGTGCCGTGCCTGCAAAAAGAGTTGATAGAGTACTTACTACCACCTCCTTGGCTAGTACTCCGCTGACAAGGGAGGTGACTATGCGCCAGTCACCGAAACCGAGCGGTTGGAATAGCGGTACTGCCATCCCGGATATCTGTGCGAGTATGCTCTCTTGCTCCATGCCTTGGGCAACCATGTCCAGATGCAGGTTAAAGGTACGCAGGAACCAAATCACAATGCTGGCGAGGAAGATTACCGAGAATGCTCGCTGGAGGAAGTCGCGGGCTTTGTCCCATAGCAGGCGCATTACGTTGGCAGCGACTGGCAGGCGGTAGTTTGGGAGTTCCATTACGAACGGGACGGCTTGTCCGCGGAAATATGTGTACTTCAGTATCAAGGCTACGATTATGGCAGACAGGATGCCTATCAGGTATAGGCTCATCATTACTATAGCTCCGCGTCTTGGGAAGAAAGTAGAGGCAAAGAATGCATAGATGGGTATCTTGGCCGTGCATGACATGAATGGCGTCAGCAGTATTGTCAGACGGCGGTCGCGTTCGCTGGGCAGTGTGCGGCTGCTCATTATGCTGGGTACGCTGCACCCGAAGCCAAGGAGAAGGGGGACGATGCTGCGTCCCGACAGGCCTATACGGCGCAGGAGCTTGTCCATTACGAATGCGATACGAGCCATGTATCCGGTGTCCTCGAGCATCGACAGGAAGAAGAACAGTATGATTATTAGAGGCATGAAGACCAGGACTGTGCCCACGCCGGAGTATATGCCGTCTATGATGAGAGAGTGTACGGCAGGAGCGATGTTCCATTGTGTCAGGATGGTGTCGCTCACTTGTGTGAAACGGTCAATTCCTGCTTGGAACAGGTCTTGCATCCATGCGCCTATACTGTTGAATGTCAGGTAGAATATGATGCCCATGATGCAGAGGAATGACGGCAGGGATGTCCATCGGCCCGTAAGTATGCGGTCGAGCCTGCGGCTGCGACGTTGCTCCTTGCTTTCCTTGGGGCGTATGACTGTGTGCCGGCACACTTGCCTGATGTAGTCGTACCGCATGGCTGCCATGGCTGCCTGACGGTCCAGGTTGCGCTCTTCTTCCATCTGGCGCAGGATGTGCCGGACTGTTGCATGTTCGTTCTGGCTGAGGTTGAGGGCCTCGCTCACTAATGGATCGCCTTCTATGAGCTTGGTCGCGGCAAAGCGCAGAGGGATGTCGGCACGTCGGGCGTGATCCTCTACGAGGTGCATGATGGCATGCAGACAGCGGTGTACTGCACCTCCGTGCTCAGTGGGTGAGCAGAAGTCCTGTCGTTTGGGACCTTCTTGGTATCGTGCGACATGCAGGACGTGACCTATTAGTTCATCGACGCCTTCGTTCTTCATGGCCGAGATGGGAATTACGGGGATTCCCAGCAGTGCTTCCATTCTGTTGATGCGGATGGTGCCGCCGTTGTCCTCGACCTCGTCCATCATGTTGAGGGCAAGTACCATGGGTATGCCCAGTTCCATGAGTTGCATGGTCAGGTACAGGTTGCGCTCGATGTTTGACGCATCGACTATATTGATGATGGCAGTGGGTTTTTCCGCGAGTATGTAGTTACGGCTGACGATTTCCTCGTTGGTGTATGGAGATAGCGAGTATATGCCAGGAAGGTCGGTAAGGATGACGTCAGGGTGTCCCTTGATGTGACCGTCCTTGCGCTCGACGGTTACACCGGGGAAATTGCCGACATGTTGGTTGGAACCTGTCAGTTGGTTGAACAGTGTGGTCTTGCCGCTGTTTTGGTTCCCTACCAGGGCAAGGCGCACTATTCCTGGACTAATATCCTTGTGGTCGGTCTGTTCTTCGTGATATCGTCCGGATTCTCCGTATCCGGGATGTTCTGTCTGATATTGATATCCTCGGCTGGTATCTCCGTCTTCGTCTGGTATCACGTTTTCTGCCTGCAAGGCAGTGTCAGTCGTGGTGACTGTTATCCTGTCGGCATCGGCCTTGCGCAGTGTAAGTTCGTATCCATGTATGCGCAGTTCCATGGGATCGCCCATGGGGGCATACTTTACCAATGTTGCAGTGACGCCTGGCAGGACACCCATGTCCAGAAAGTGCTGGCGCAGAGCTCCCTCGCCTCCTACGTTGGTTATGATGGCCGACTGGCCTATGTTAAGTTGTGCAAGTGTCATTGTCTGCAGGCTTGATTACGTTGTGTTGCTTGTGCGTGGTTCATGTCTGCAAATTTACAAAAAACTATAGATTATAGTCCGCGAATTATGATTTCTTTATACCTTTGCACTATGAAATCATTAATTTTGGGTAGTGGGTTGCGTGTGATAGTGTCGGCAGGCGACAGCGATGTGGCTTATTGTGGCATTGCAGTGGACAGTGGTACGCGTGACGAGCTGGAAAGCGAGAGCGGCCTTGCTCATTTCACCGAGCACCTTAGTTTCAAGGGGACAGAGAGACGCTCCTCGCGCCAGATTATCTCGCGTATGGAGAGTGTTGGAGGCGAGCTGAATGCTTTTACCGGAAAGGAAGAGACAGTCTACTACTGTGCCTGCCAGGGTGAGTATATGGGGCGTGCCATGGATTTGTTGTTCGACGTGGTCATGCACAGTACCTATCCGCAGGGAGAGATGGACAAGGAAGTGGAGGTAGTGGTAGATGAGATCGAATCATATAACGACAGTCCGTCAGAGCTGATATACGATGATTTTGAGGCTCTTCTGTTCGACGGACATCCGCTTGGACGTAGGATTCTGGGTGATGCAAAGCGTTTGCGCGAATATAGGAGACATGATGTGCAGGCATATGTGTCGAGGATGTACACTCCCGATAGAATGGTGTTTTTTTGCTGTGGTCCGGTGGAGGAGGATGATGCATCTGTGATGCGCCTGTTACGTCCTGTATTGGCAAGGTATCCGGAACTGAACGTCGGGCAGGCTGTGCCGTCAAGGCGAGTGCGCGAGTCATTTGCCACACTTGAGTCTGGTGGCAGGCCAGTGACTGTCAGCATGGTCAAGGACACCCACCAGTCGCATATCATGATGGGAGCGCGGGCCTATGCAGGCGATGATCCTCGTCACCTTGCGCTGTATGTCGCCAACAATATCTTGGGCGGTCCCGGGCTGAGCAGCAGGCTGAACATGGCCTTGCGCGAGCGTACCGGACTTGTGTATATGGTTGACAGTTCGTTGGTTGCATATTCGGACACCGGGGTATGGGCAGTGTATTTTGGCTGCGACAAGGGAGACGTATCACGTTGCAGGCGCCTGGTCGTAAACGAATTGAAGAGGATGTGCAGCAGTCCCTTGAGTGAGCGTGCGTTGAATGCCGCCAAACGCCAGCTATCAGGGCAGATAGCCTTGGCCTATGAGAATACGGAGAACGTGGCCATTGGCATGGGCAAGCGCCTTTTGCACTATGATAGCATGCAGAGCCGTGAGCAGTTGATTGAGCGTATAGGAGCAATTACGGCGCAAGAGGTCTGGGAAGCAGCTCGTGAGGTCTTCGATCCAGAGCGCCTTACCATTCTGGAGTACAACTGATTTTTATCGTTTCACCGCTTACGGGGTGTATGAATTGCAGGCTTGATGCATGCAGCATTAGCCTTTCTGCCGAACTCTCATCGCCATACAGGCGGTCTCCGAGGATCGGGTTGTCCAGACCTTGCGGGTGTGCACAGTGTACTCGCAGCTGGTGCGTACGTCCAGTACGTGGGGATAGTATGACGTGTGCATGTCCGTCAGTGTTTTCCAGGATCTGGTATTTCGTTTGTGCCTGACGTCCGTGTATGTTGTCTACAGTCTGGTGTGGCAGGTTGTCCAAGTCAGGTCGCAGCGGCAGGGTGATTTCTCCGCAGCAGCCCGTCGGCATCTGGTGTTGCAGGATTGCCTGGTATTGTTTGTGGACTGCACGTTGCTCGAACTGTCTCTGTAGGTTGGCAAGCGTGGCAGTGCCGCGAGCGAGCAGCATGACACCACTGGTATCCTGGTCCAGACGATGTGCCGGCTGCCAGCCGGTGATGCTTTGTACTGAAGGGTAGAACTCACGGCCGGGTACCGAGAGCAGGCCTGACGGCTTGTTGACGATTAGCAGGAACCTGTCTTGGTACAATATCTCGAGTTTTTTGGCCGTGTCCATGTATTGTGACATACGTGGATCGGGTTCCGGGTCGAGCCCGTCCAGCATGTGCCGCAGTATAGGTCGGCAGCGTGTCGCGCATGGCGGGGTGAAACTGTCGTCGCGTGAATTCCATTCGGCAATGGCCAGGGGGCGTATGTGTCTGCGGAAAGCTTCCTGCAGCAGCTTTGGAGCACAGCAGTCACCGGCTCCTGATGGAATACGGGTGTTGCCGAACAGTTGTGGCAAAGTGGCTTCCTGCCCTTTTATATTAAGGAATGTGTATTGGGAGAACAGCCATTGCTGCAATGCTTGCGAGCGGACTTTGCGTTCGTGTCGCAAGTCGCAGATTTCGCGCGGCGTGACTTCTGGTGAAGCAAGGCGTTGGTTAATTGCCGTTATTGCAGCCTCCTCCTGTACAAAGTGACAGCCTGGTTGCCTGATGTCGAAGATTGGCGGCACGAAGCCTGGCTGTACGGTCTTGCCGCCCAATGTCCCGCTGAACGCAGCCAGGTATCCTCCTTCCCAGATCAGGACGCCGAATGTCTTGCCCTCCGAGACATCTTCCTGCCAGGCCGTGTTTGACAGGTATGTGCGACGAACCTCCTGCATGGCAGCGAGGCACCGCTTGTCGAAAGTATATATGCGGAATGCCATGTACTTATAGCCAGTAGACGGATTCAGGTCCCATGTTGAACAGCAAGTCTACGATGCTCAGGTTTGGAATGAAACCATGCCGAGGAGCAAACAGCTGGTAATATGGTTCCTGACGTATTGCTGCCTGGTCTTGTATTGTACAGTCCGAGATGCTCAGCAGACGCACTATTGTCCTGTGCAGGTCGGCATTGAAGTCTACGAGTCTTTCCCAGTCATGTCGCTCGTAGAAAGGCCGGAAATCCTCTTCGTAATAGTCGAAGTATGGAGTCTGGTGGTAGCTGCTGGCCAGAGCGTTCCAATGGCGGTGACGCCAGTTCCCATGTTCGGATATGAGTATTTCTCCTACAGGAGTCACCTTGTGTGGGTTGACAACCGGGATACTGAGTTTCAGCATCCCGTCAGGTGAGTCTATGCAACAGCTGTTCATGCCCTGTCCCCTGCGGAAAGGGACAGAGAAATCAAAGGCTGCCCCTTTTCGGAGCAGCCTCTGGTAATATTGTATGGATCCCAGATAGGCAGTCGTCATTCCGGGGAAACTGTCACTTTACCTGATAGCGGACTTCCTGGGTGCGGAATTTCTTCACCGTTACCGGCACCTTAGAGTATTTCAGTCCTTCGGCCTTGATTATAGTACAGCGGTTCTTGTCATTCTCGGCAAACGGCTGTACGGTGTCGCCATAACCGTCACCGCTTATGACGGATGCGTCTACGCCTGTGGCTACGAGAGCATCAATGGCAGCCTGGTTACGCTTCTTGGAGAGCTTCATGTTGCCGCGTGCAGAACCGGTACCCTTGTCGGCATACGAGCAAACGCTTATCTTGCATTCCTTGTGTTCCTTCAGGAATTCACCGATTTCCTTGATCTGCTCTTCAGGTGACCTGCCCACTGTTCCCTCCAGCCCGGTCTTTGCCAGTGCATAGCTGATGACCCATTCTTTGTTGCCTGACTCTGTGGATTCTACATATTCCGTCACGTCATACCATGTCGTGTCAATGCGTGTTTCCCATACCTCCTCGACCTTGGGAGCAACAGGCTTCTTCTTGTAGCCGAACTTGTATGCCACGCCGGCCTGTACGGTGATACTCCAGTCGTCTTTGTTGCTCAGCTTGCTGTTGTAGCAGTCGCTCAGGCTGTTTGCAGACACTTCAAGGTTGACGCTCCAGTGCTTTGCAAGGTTGATGTCCAGCATTCCGCCTACACGTGCGTTGTGGCTAAGCTTGGTACCGTCCCAGCTGTTGGCCAGTATGGAACTGTACTGACCTTTCATGGCATTTACATCATCGTTGTTCCATGCCGTGTTGAGGCCAATACCTCCAATCAGGTAGAAGTTGACAGGATAGTATTTCTTCTTGCCGAACATTGTGACCATGTTGAGCATGAGGTCCAGGTTGGTCGTGATGTAGTTGTATTTGTATTTGGTCATCTCACTCTGGTCGTTGACATAGAAGCCGCCTTTGTTCCATGCACCGTTTACGTGTAGCCTTGCACCTACTACGGGAGTGAAGAACGCACCGAAGCTGACACTGGCCGTCGGTGTCGTCAGCTTCCAGTTGTTTACGTTGGTGATGGTGTTCTGTATACCACCCTGAAGGCCGACAAACATATAGGGCGCAGGCTTGTAGTCCTTGTTGTCGTCCGAATCCTGTGCCATTGCAGACGATGTGCATATGAGCATCAGTGCGGCAATGAGATAGTGGAAGTGTTTCATAGCGTGTTTGTTATTATGATTTATAAACATATTCGCAACAAAAATAAGTTTTTTTAGTAATGTGGCCAAAGGAAAAGGTATAATTTTGCCTGCTGCAATATTAATATATTGTAAAATACTTGCCGATTATGACATCTTTGTCAAAAAAAAACTATCTTTGTGCGGATAATAGTGTGTCTGTTACACGTTTGGGATATGTCTGAGGTCATCGTCAGGGCAATTGAGGGAAAGAAGGATATGAAGCGCTTTGTGCGGTTCAACTATGAACTGTACAAGGATTGCCAGTATGCCGTGCCCGATTTGCTGGAGGATACATTAGACGAATTCAGCTTGGAGAAGAATCCTGCGTTTGATTTCTGCGACGCCCGCTGGTTCTTGGCAGAGAGGGACGGCAAGATTGTCGGGCGTGTAGTCGGCATCGTCAACAATCGTGCCAACGCCAGATGGGGGTGCAGGCACGTGCGCTTCGGATGGATAGACTTCATAGACGACCATGCAGTTTCCTCGGCCCTGCTCAAGGCCGTCGAGGACTGGGGACGGGATAGCGGCATGGACACCATTGTAGGTCCGTTGGGCTTTACGGACCTGGATCCCGAGGGAATGCTGTTCGAAGGCTTCGACAAGATGAGCACCATGCCTACTATCTACAACTATGCCTATTACAACGAGCATATGGAGGCTCTTGGGTTCCAGGAGGACGCCGTGTGGGTAGACCGTACGATATACGTGCCCAAGAACGGACATGAGGCCAATCAGCAGAAGTTCTTCCGCGTGGCCAAGATGGTCGAGCAGCGCTATGGCTTCCACGTACGCAAGTTCAAGGGAAAGAAGGAACTGCGCGACAGCGGATACATAAAACGGGTCTTCGACATCATCAACACATCTTACAGGGACCTGTATGGCTACAGCGAGATGTCACAGAGGCAGATGGACAACTATGCCGAGAGGTATCTGCCTTATCTCAACCTTGACCTGATTTCTGTAGTGGAGAACCGTGAAGGAGATCCCATCGCCGTCGGAATCTGTATGCCGGATCTGTCTCAGGCAATACGTAAGGCAAGGGCCCGCCTGTTCCCGTTCGGTTGGTGGTACCTGCTCAGGGCACTGTATTTCAAGCTTAGCGACGTCATGGTCCTGCTGCTTATAGGAACCCTTCCGGAGTATCAGGACAGCGGTTGCGTGAGCCTGATATTTGCCGACATCATTCCTGCCGCACAACGTATGGGATTCAATACCGCAGAATGTTGTCCGCAGCTTGAGACTAACACCAAGGCGTTAAGCGTATGGCGCAACCTTGATTCAGTCGTGTACAAGAGACGCCATACGTGGAAGAAAAGTATTGGACCCGAAGAAAGAATATAGTTATTTGATTTGGAAGAACAAGGCAAGATAGTCAGTTACGACGAAGGTAATATCCGGCACCTGTCGGACATGGAGCACGTCAGGACCCGTCCTGGCATGTATATCGGCCGTCTGGGAGACGGCTCCCAGGCCGAGGATGGCATCTACGTACTGCTCAAGGAAGTCATAGACAACAGTATCGACGAATTCAAGATGAACGCCGGCAGGCGCATCGAGGTAACGATAGACGACGGCCTGCGCGCTACGATACGCGACTACGGCCGCGGCATCCCTTTGGGCAAGCTGGTCGAGGCAGTCTCGATGCTCAATACCGGAGGCAAGTACGACTCCAAGGCATTCAAGAAGAGCGTCGGACTTAACGGAGTCGGCCTCAAGGCAGTAAATGCCCTCAGCTCACACTTCGAGGCACGCTCATACCGCGACGGTCAGATGCGTTGCGCCTCATTCGAGAAAGGAATCCTGAAGACAGATTTGACCCAGGAGACCCAGGACGAGAACGGTACATACATATTCTTCGAGCCAGACGCCTCGCTCTTCAAGCATTACAAGTTCCGTGGCGAGTTTATCGAGACTATGCTTCGCAACTACACCTATCTCAATACAGGCCTTACCATAATGTTCAACGGACGTCGCATACTGTCCCGTGACGGATTGAGTGACCTGTTGAACGACCGCATGGACTACGAAGCCCTGTATCCAATATGCCACCTGCGTGGCGAGGACATAGAGATAGCCTTTACCCACACAAAGCAGAACGGCGAGGAATACTACTCCTTCGTCAACGGTCAGCACACCACTTTGGGAGGCACGCATCAGGCCGCCTTCAAGAAATACATAGCCGAGGTAATCAAGGAGTATTCCGGCAAGAACTACGAATACGGAGACATACGCAACGGCATGGTTGCCGCCATCAGTATCAATATTCAGGAGCCGCTGTTCGAGAGCCAGACCAAGGTCAAGCTTGGCTCGCTGAGCACGGCACCCGAGGGAGGCATATCCATAGACAAGTTCATCGGAGATTTTGTCAAGGTCAACGTAGACAATTTCCTGCACAAGAACACAGATATTGCCGACGTCATCCTCCAGAAGGTCCAGGAGAGCGAGAAAATCCGCAAGGAGATGGCCGGCGTTGCCAAGAAGGCCCGCGAGATGAGCAAGAAGGCCAACCTGCACAATCGCAAGTTGCGTGACTGCCATGTCCATCTTAACGATGCAAAAGGTACCATGCAGGAAGACTCTTCCATCTTCATCACCGAGGGCGACAGTGCCAGCGGCTCAATCACCAAGAGCCGCGATGTCAACACACAAGCCGTGTTCTCGCTCCGTGGCAAGCCCCTCAATTGCTTTGGCATGACCAAGAAAGTGTGTTACGAGAACGAGGAATTCAACCTCCTGCAGGCAGCCCTCAATATCGAGGACGGATTGGAGGGGCTCAGATACAACAAGGTCATCGTAGCCACAGACGCAGATGTGGACGGCATGCACATACGCCTGCTCATGATCACGTTCTTCCTGCAGTTCTTCCCCGACCTCATCAAGAAAGGCCATGTCTACATCCTGCAGACCCCGTTGTTCCGCGTGCGCAACCGTCGCAGCAAGGTCGGCAAGAAGAAGATAGAGGAAATCGAGGCCGAGCTCAAGGCCTATGATGATGCAGACGAGAACTCAGCCAGGCACCGTCGCCATATCAGTTTCGGCAGTGACTTTGTTACCCAGTATTGCTACAGCGACGAAGAGCGTATCCAGGCAATCTGCGACCTCGGCTCCGACCCCGAGATAACACGATTCAAGGGTTTGGGCGAGATCAGCCCCGACGAGTTCCGTAACTTCATAGGCCCGGACATGCGGCTCGAGCAAGTGACGCTTACCAAGGGAGACCAGGTGGCCGAGCTTTTGGAGTACTATATGGGCAAGAACACCATGAACCGCCAGAACTTCATCATTAACAACCTTGTTATTGAGGAAGACCTTGCAGAGGAGGACGAAGCATGAAGTCCGTATTGTTTCCCGGATCATTCGACCCATTCACGTCCGGTCATGCCAATCTTGTAGAGCGTGCATTGGCAATATTCGACCAAGTCGTTATAGGCATAGGCTACAATATCGCCAAGCCAGGATGGATACCCGTTGCAGAAAGAGTCCGCGCACTACGCGAATTCTACATGGCAGAGCCGCGCGTCAAGGTCATCTCCTACGACAGGCTTACCGTCGATGCGGCCAGGGAACAGGGCACACGCTTCATACTGCGCGGAGTCCGTTCCATACAGGATTACGAGTACGAGTTGGGTCTGGCCGATACCAACAGACAGATAGAAGGCATCGAGACCGTCATACTGTTTTCAGACATCCGTTATGGTCATCTCTCCAGCAGTATGGTACGTGAGCTGCATCACTTCGGTCGCGACATCATGCAGTTCCTCCCTCAGGGACTCAAATATAATATATAGGATACACGATGAAAAGGCTATATTTCCTGATTCTTGCCATCACCGCCATGATGCAGGTACAGGCACAGGCACAGAAAGCATTCGACAACAATTTGCGCAAGCTTGGACTCTCGCTGGCCTATATACAGAGCTACTATGTAGACCAAGTGGACGGAGAAAAGGCCGTTGAGGATGCCATCATAGGCATGCTCGGAAAACTTGACCCCCACTCCTCCTATACCAATGCCAAGGAGACGCTCAAGGTAAATGAACCCTTACAAGGCAGTTTTGACGGCATAGGCGTCCAGTTCAACATGCTCGAGGACACAGTCGTTGTTATCCAGGCCGTCCCCAAGGGCCCCTCTGCCAAGGCCGGAATCCTCCCCGGCGACCGCATCATCTCAGTTGCTGATACGGCAATCGCAGGCGTCAAGATGTCAAAGGAGGAGATAATGCGTCGTCTGCGCGGTCCCCGCGGGTCGATAGCACACCTTGGTATCAGGCGCGAAGGCGTCGGTGAGACGCTCTTTTTCGACGTCCGCCGCGACAAGATACCCATAAACAGCGTGGACGCCGCCTATATGGTGACCGACGACATAGGCCTTGTACGTTTCAACAATTTTGCACAGAATACCCGCAACGAGATAGTAGCAGCAATAGACACCCTTCGCAGCCGCGGTATGAAGAATCTTATAGTCGACCTCACCCAAAACGGTGGCGGCTACCTTCAGGCCGCAGCAGAAGTATGCAGCGAGTTTCTTCCATCAGGCGACCTCATAGTATACACCCAGGGACGCGTTTTCCCCAGGCAGGACTATTTCAGCAGCGGCGGCAATGCTTTCCAGAAAGGCAAGCTCGTGGTACTTGTCGACGAGTTCAGCGCTTCTGCAGCCGAGATATTTGCCGGAGCAATCCAGGATCAGGACCGCGGCACTATAGTGGGACGCCGCTCTTTCGGCAAGGGCCTTGTCCAGCACCCCTATTTCATGCCCGACCACAGCATGATCAGGCTTACTGTGGCCAAATACTACACCCCGTCAGGCCGCTGCATCCAGAAACCCTATGTCAAGGGAAAGAAGAACGAGTACGACATGGATGTCATCAACCGTTTCAACAAAGGCGAGCTCACCAATGCCGACAGCATACACTTCCCCGACTCCCTCTGTTTCAAGACCCTCCGTCAAAAGCGCACCGTTTATGGCGGAGGCGGAATCATGCCAGACATTTTCATTCCCTTGGACACACTGCGCAATCCACGCATGTTCCGTCAGATTTCAGCAAAGAACATCCTGATAAATGCCAACCTGCGCTTCATGGACAAGAACCGCAGTGAGCTGACGTCCCGCTATCCACGTTTCGACGAATACCTCCGGGACTACCAGGTTCCGGACAAAGTCATAGAAGCAATCTTTGCCGAGGCAGGAAAGCAAGGTATAAAAGCCGTTGACGAAAAGGATCGCAAGGATAGCGAAGCCCGTGTCCGTATGCTTCTGAAGGCACTCATCGCCCGCGACCTCTGGGACATGAGCGAATACTTCGCCGTCATCTACCAGGACGATGAAATGGTCAGAAAAGCAGTAGAGGTACTCTCCGGCAAGTAATGGTGACCTACAATACCATAGACGTATCCATGCCAGCCATAGACCGGCAAGCCCTCACCAGATGGATAGGACACGTAGCCTCCGGGTATGGCAAGAAGATAGGCACCGTCAACTATGTCTTCGTCGACGACCGTGAGATACTGCGCATCAACAGACAATACGTCCGGCACGACTACTACACCGACCACATAGGCTTCGACTACACCCAGGGCAATATCCTGTCAGGTGACACATACATCTCGCTCGACACCGTCAGGACCAATGCCTTAAAGTTCGGACAGTCATATCAGGACGAGCTGCACCGGGTCATGATACACAGCATCCTCCATCTCTGCGGCATGGACGACAAGACCCCGGCAGAGCGTGATGCGATGCACGAGGCCGAAGATCAGGCCCTGGCACTCCTCCACGCTAATCAAGATAAACAGTAGGATCCTCGATGCCAGCCTCGCGCATGGCCTCCTTCCTCTCGATGCAGGTGCCACATTTCCCACAGTGGACCTCTCCCCCCTTATAGCAACTCCACGTCTCAGAGTAGTCCAGCCCCAGCATCCTGCCATGGCGCGCTATATCCGATTTGCTTATGTTCGTATACGGGGCAAAGATCTCTACCTTGCTGTCCGTGCCGGCAGTCATCGCCAGCGACATCTTCCGGATGAAATCCTCCCGGCAGTCAGGATATATCGTATGATCCCCGCCGTGATTGGCAATCATCACACGCTTCAACCCGTAGCTTTCCGCCATGCCGCACGCAATGCTCAGCATTATACCGTTACGGAACGGAACTACCGTACTCGCCATGTTCTCCGCATCGTACCGGCCCTCCGGGATAGCCTCCGCCCCCTGCAGCAGGCTGCTTGTAAAATACCTGTGCATGAAGTCCAGCGGAATTATTATATGACGTATGCCCAGCCGTTCACAGTGCAGGCTTGCACACGCAATCTCATTCTTCGCGTGGTTGCTGCCATAGTCAAAGGTGACAGCCAGTGCGATTCTCTCCCTGTATTCATACAGCATGGTTACGGAATCCATGCCGCCGCTCACGACTATCAGCGAGTCCTTCATCATGTCTCTGTAGTGTACGGTCATGCCCTAATTATAGTTCTCTACCCACCGGAACATACGTCCCCATCGTATCGAGTTCAGCAGTCCCCTGTCCTTGTCCAGGGACAGCCATATCATTATAGGCTTGCCCACGATATGATCCTCTGGTACAAAACCCCAGTAGCGGCTGTCTGCACTGCAATGGCGGTTGTCACCCTGCATCCAGTAGTAGTCCATCTTGAAGGTATAGCTGTCCGTTTCCCTGCCGTTGATAAAGATACGCCCCTCCTTGTCCACCTTCAGCTCATTACCCTCATACACACGTATAGGTCGCTCATATATGGCAATGTTGTCAATAGATAACTTCACGCTGGCACCCTTCTTCGGAATCCATATCGGCCCATAGTTGTCACGCGTCCATTTCATGCCGCCGTTCAGCGGATACAGGCTCTCCGTCTCGTCGTCACGGTCATATTCGATGCTCTCGACGACATCCTTCCTGCTCTCCAGCAGTCGCTTGGCCCTGTACGTCATAGGCAAGATGCCGGACATGCGGAAATCCGCCATATCCTTGTCGCTGATATCCATTTCCCTTGCCAAATCCTCCGGAATATCCCGCTTCAGCTTCACCGCATAGTTATACTGCACGTTGTCAGGCTCCTTGTTCGCCTTGCCGTCCAGATACACGATACGGTCCTTTATCTGCAGCGTCTGTCCAGGCAGTCCCACACAACGCTTCACATAGTTCTCACGCCTGTCCACAGGGCGCCACGTAACCTCCCCGAACACAGACCTGTCGCTTTTCACATAGTCGCTTGCCATGTTTATGGCAGCAGAATAGAAGTGATACCTGTCCGCCTTGCTCAGGCTGTCCAGGTTCGACGGCAGGCCATAGCTGCGGATATACATTGCCTTGCACTCCAGGTAATAGTCGTTGCCTTGCATGTTCTCCGCAATGGTATCCCCGGCAGGATAGTTGAACACCACTATGTCATTCAGTTTCACAGGCTTAGGGCTCACCCTCTTGTAGTCCCACTGTATGCCATCTATGTAACTCTTTCCCAGCCCCAGCGGTAGCGTATGCTGGCATAGCGGAGCATGCAGCGGTGTCTGAGGCACCCGGGGACCGTAAGCCATCTTGCTCACGAACAGATAGTCACCCACCAGCAGGCTCTTCTCCAGCGAGCTGGACGGAATCGTATAGTTCTGGAAGAAATAAATGTTTACGAAATACACCGCCACCAGTGCGAATACGATGGCATCCACCCACGACATCACCATACGTGACACCGGGTTCTCCAGATCCTTCCACCACTCCCAGTTAATCTTCTTCGTCACATACGCGTCAAACACAAACGGTAGCACGACGACTCCCAGCCAGCTCCTTATCCATATCAGGAAGGCAACCAGCAACAGACAGGCGGCAATACCCTTGGTCCAGTTCTTCCATGTAGGCCTGTACACCACATTCTTCTTCATAGCTCAAACTTGAAAAGATCGTCAATCGTCAGCCACCCTTCGTTCTTGGCCACGAACTCGGCAGCCAGTACGGCACCCAGCGCAAATCCGCGGCGGTTATATGCCGAATGCTTAATCTCAATATAGTCCTCCGCACTGTCATACGTCACTGTATGAATCCCTGGAACCTCTCCCCTGCGTACATCATCTATGCGCAGCACGTCAGTCCCCGTCTCATGCAATCCCCACCGGCACTTGCGGTCCAGCTCCGCCACAGCCTGTTCAGCCAGTGTGATAGCCGTCCCCGACGGAGCATCCAGCTTATGCACATGATGCGTCTCCACCAGGTTCACGTCATACTGCGGAAACCCGTTCATGATTCTGGCCAGGTGGCGGTTTACCGCCCGGAATATCGCAACCCCCACGCTGAAGTTGCTGCTCCACAGCAGCGAAGCACCGTCCCTGCACCTGGATTTCATTTCCTCCAGGACATCACCTTTCAGCCATCCGGTGCTGCCGCTCACCACCTTTACGCCACGCTCCATGGCCTTGCGTACGTTTTCTGCCGCCACACCCGGAGCCGTAAACTCCACAGCCACGTCGGCACTGCGGAACTCCTCACTGTCAAAGTCCCCCATATTCCCAATGTCAATCCTGCAGACGATATCATGTCCACGGCCGGTGGCAATCTCCTCAATCATACGGCCCATCCTGCCGTAGCCAATAAGCGCAATTTTCATGATGACTAAACTTTAATCGACCACAAAGTTACTATTTTTTGCCATACCCCCACATCCGCATAATAACTTTTTTATATCTTTACGACGAATTAACACCAGACACCCATGCAGACACCCCGGTCCCAGGAAACACTGCTGATGATGGCACTCACCCGCGTGCCCCACCTTTCGTTGCGCCAGCAAAAGATTCTCGTCGACACCATGGGCAGCGCCACATCCGTGTGGGACAACCGCCAGGATATCGTCAAGACCCTCCCCAAGGCCCACCGTCGGCTCAGCGAGGGACTCAGCCACATGGACACCCTCCTCTCCGCCTGTAGCAAGGAAATGGAGTGGGCCACTGGGCACGGTATCCGGTGTATAGCATATACAGACCCCATGTACCCCCGCCGGCTCCGAGAATGTGCAGACCCTCCCATGGTACTTTACTACCGCGGTACAGCAGACCTCAATTCACCACACATCCTTTCCATCGTCGGCACCAGACACGTTACCGACTACGGCCGTGCAACCACGGCACGCCTCATCCACGACCTTGCCCAGGCATGCCCCGACATCGTCATTTTCAGCGGCCTTGCATACGGCGTCGACATACACAGCCACCGCGCAGCCCTCGACAACAACCTCTCCACCGTCGCAGTTCTCGCACACGGACTGGACCAGATCTACCCGTCACTGCACCGCCCTGTCGCAGCACAGATGCTCACCAATGGCGGACTTCTTACCGAGTTCCCCTCCGGGACACCCGTGGACAAGTTCAATTTCGTGCAACGCAACCGCATCGTTGCCGGATGCTCAGACGCCACCATCGTCATAGAAAGCGCCGACAAGGGCGGCAGCCTCATAACCGCCGACCTGGCACAAGACTACGGCCGCGAGGTGTTCGCCGTCCCAGGGCGCATCACTGACCACGCCTCCGCCGGCTGCAATCTACTTATAGAAAGCAACCGCGCCCACATCCTCCTGGATGCCGCCACCATTCTGGACACCATGGGTTGGCACTGCAGGCAGACACCGTCCCCCACAGACCAGGCCCCCACGCTCTTCCCGACACTCAGTCCCGACGAGCAAGCC
>AUXO014266570.1_pt1 | contig 18662 bp, 11 predicted proteins | sample 768731 | NCBI WGS metagenome assembly AUXO01 (sample SAMN02715735, study PRJNA202380) | gut metagenome | biome: sheep rumen | host: Ovis aries | place: New Zealand: Palmerston North
GTTCCACAAGTTATCTCAAGAGGCACTGAAGATAACGGCTGAGATTAACGGCAAATACCATACTCCAGAACAGCTGCACGATTTGCTGGAGCAGCTTTGGGGCAGAGAGATGCCTAAGACGGTAGGCTTGTTTCCGCCGTTCCATACCGACTGTGGCAAGAACGCCGTCGTTGGCGAACGGGTGTTCATACCGTTTCAGCTGATTCATGCTGAGTTTCCATTGAAATCACGATGCGATTTCAATGGAAACTATGATGTGAAATGACTGAAATCACAACGTGAAATGACTGAAATCACAACGTGAAATCAATGGAAACTCTACGCCACCTCATTGCGAACGCGGTTTGAAGCCCCTAAAAGGGCAGATGCGGAGATGACAAAAACAGCGGATTTTTTACTGAATCCACTCAAAGTTCTCCTTTCCTGCTGCCACCTCGAAGTGATATTTCGCGATGCCGAGGTCAACATGGGTAAAGCCGACTATCGAGAAATTGCGCTTTGCATGGACTCTTGCCGGTCGGCCGTTGCTGTCGGGAAGATATTCAAAGGTGAACTTCTGCTGATTCACTGCCGTGGGAGCCAGAAGGGCAGCTTCCACACCCTTGCGGAACCAGTCTGGAGTGTGGCCACTCACATTACTGACCTGTTCTGCACTCTTAATCTTGTGTGCTGCACCTTGTGTTTCGCCATAGCCGAGTGAAATTACACAGCGCAGTTTTTCGCCGTCGGCTATCTGAAGCACGTTGGGATTCTTCTTGAAAGTAAGTCCCACCCAGCATGAATTCAGGTTCATCATCTGAGCCTCCAGCACAAGGCGTTCGCCATAATAGCCGATTTTCTCGTCCAAGAGCTCATCGCTCTTCGGACCTATCATGGCCAGATAGTTACTGATGCCGGCGAACTTACCATAATGTGCCATTCGGCTGTCAAAGGCTGTCGGGTCGTTAGTCACCAGTTGGATGTGCAGCCCACTCTGCCGGTTGCACTCGTCCGCCAATGCCTGGAGTGCATCCAGTTTTTCTTTCTCAATAGGTTGGTCGGAATAACTTCTGACACTGTGTCTCTGTTTGATTGCGTCCAGAATAGTCATAATAGCTTCATATATTCGTCATAGGTGATGTGTTGGCCTCCCATGGACTTGAATAGCGGGGTCTCGAACTGGCAGTCTATAAAGCGTCCCTCAATCCGTTCCAACGCCTTAGCCAGATGAATCAAGGCAAGCTTCGAGGCATTTGGAATGAGCGAGAACATGCTCTCTCCGAAAAAGGCTCCAAGGAGAGTGACCCCGTAGAGACCACCTACCAGTCGGCGTCCTTGAGAGTTTCCCACAGGCTCCCATACCTCTACACTGGCAGCATAGCCGAGCTTGTGAAGACGGGTGAAAGCCTCGATGATGTCGGGTCCGAGCCAGGCTCCGTTCTCCTCGTTGCGTCCTTGTGCAGTTGAGCAGCCGTGAATCACTCCATCGAAGTCTTGGTTAACCGTCACCTCGTATTTCCGCTGTTTCAAGAGCTGACGCATGGAGTGGCTGACGTGAATCTCGCTGGGGAAAATGACATAGCGGTCGAGCGGACAATACCAGTGGGGCTCGCGCTCCATCTGGTAGGCATACCAAGGGAAGAATCCGTTGCTGTAGGCCAACACCAGACGCTGTGGCGACAAGTCACCTCCGATGGCTACCAGACCATCGTCCTCACCCCAGTGGGGATTGGGAAACCATAGTTCGTCATCCAGTTGCCAGACTGCCATGTCTACTGTTCTTTTAAGATGGAACATTGGCCGTTCGTCATCCCAATGGTCACTTCGCCTCCTGTCCGTAAATGACCGAAGAGAATCTCTCGCATGAGTAACGGCTTCAACCGCTGGGCGATGACCCGATCCATCTCACGGGCACCATATTCCAGCGTAAAGCCTTCCTTCAGCAGATACTCAAAGACCTCTGCCGTGAGTGTCATCTTCACCCGTCTGACATCAAGCTTCGACTCCAGTTCGCGCAGTTTCTTCTTCAGAATCTGCGATGCCATAACCTTGTCCATGTCACGGAACACAACAGCACCCGACAGACGGTTAAGAAACTCAGGCTTGAAAGTCTTCTTCACCTGCTTCATCATTGCCTCGCCACGACTGACACTGCTGTTGAAACCGATGCTTTGCGAGGCAAACTGTGCTCCAGCATTAGAGGTCATGATGAGCACCACGTTACGGAAATCAGCCTTATGTCCTTTATTGTCCGTCAGACGGGCATAGTCCATCACCTGTAACAGAATGTTGTAGATGTCTTGATGGGCTTTCTCTATTTCGTCGAGCAATAGTACGGCGTTGGGTGTCTTGCGAATGGCATCGGTCAGCAGTCCGCCGTCTTCGTAGCCCACATAGCCCGCAGGCGAGCCAATCAGCTTGGCAACGGTATGCTTCTCTGTATATTCACTCATGTCAAAGCGTATCAGCTCTATGCCCAGTTCCTTGGCCAGCACCTTGGCAACTTCTGTCTTGCCTACGCCTGTAGGACCGACAAACAGCAGTGAAGCCAATGGCTTGTTGTCGTCCAATAAGCCGGCTCGTGACATCTGTACGGCTTCCACTACCTGACGAATTGCTTCGTCCTGTCCGTAAATCTGCGAGAGCATTCGCGGTGCCAGCGTCTCCAGTTTCTGATAGTCGTCATCCTCAGCCACAGCCAGGGCGTCAACCTTGCATGTCTTAGCCAGAACGTCAGCAATGTTGGCCTTGGAAATTACGGGGGTAGCTAATCCTTCACTTCCCTCCGTTCCCTTTTCTGTTTCCTTGGCAGCTCCGGCTTCGTCAATCAGGTCGATGGCCTTGTCTGGCAGGAAACGGTCGTTCACATGTTTGGCACTCGCTTCCACGGCAAAGTCGATAGCTTCGTCATCATACTTCACATGGTGGAACTCCTCGTAGCGGGGCTGCAACTGGCGCAGGATATGCTTCGCCTCGTCAATGGAGGGCTCGGCGATGTCTATCTGTTGGAACCGGCGTATCATACCTTTTGAACGGGCAAAATGGCGGTTGTATTCCTCATAGGTCGTGGAACCGATAAAACGGATGTTGCCCGACTCCAAGTAAGGCTTCAGCATGTTTGAAGCATCCATAGCCCCCTCGCCGGTAGCACCTGCTCCCACAAGGGTGTGTATCTCGTCTATGTAAACGATATTGTTGCCGCTTTCTTCCAGCAGGCCGTCCATAATCATCTTGATGCGGTTCTCGAAATCGCCTCGATATTGTGTGCCTGCCAACAGAGTACCCATGTCGAGCTGGTATATTCGGCTCCCCTTCAGCCGGTCAGGCACCCGGCCTTCCTCTATCATTCGCGCCAGTCCCCAGACGAGTGCAGTCTTGCCTACACCAGGTTCCCCCACATGCAGTGGGTTGTTCTTGTCCCTTCGGCACAGCACCTGGATGGTTCGCTGCAATTCCTGCTCGCGCCCGATGAGTGGGTTGTGCTTCTGGTAGTGGTCGTTCATGCAGGTGACAAGTCGTTTCCATGCTTCGTCCTGTTGCTGGATGTCTGAGTCCTCTTCTTCCGATGTCTTGCCGCCTGCCTTTAGCATTTCAAGATCATTCTCGAAATCGTATTCGTCAATAAGCAGACTCATGAAGTTGCTCTCCTTGTTTCCCAGAGCATCTTTCAGCAGATAGCATGCCCACGACTCTTCTAACTGTAGGATGCCCATCACCAGATGTGGTATGTCAAGGGCCGGGGCACTGCTATTCGCCACATGCCGGCAAGCGGTTTCTAACAGCTGGCTGAGTTGTGCCGATACCTCTGGCTCGTAGTCCTGTTCTTCGGGAATGGTCTCCATTTCCCTTGTTTTCCGGAACAGGCGGTCTGCCAGCTTATTGGGCCTGTAGAAAACGTTTAGTACGCGTACAAAGGTCTCATCGCGTAGCATGGCCATCAGTAGATGTTCTGGTGTGACAAACTCATGTCTGTACTGCTGACAATAATCCATGGCTATATGCAGGATTTTGGCTGCACGTTCCGTTTGTCTTATCTCTGCCATAGTTTTTTCCTTTTATCCTTTCAAGCCGATAGGGAGTTCTAAGCCTCTGGTTCTACTGTGATTCTGAGCGGATAGCCGTTCTCCCTTGCCATACTGGTAGCCTTGTTGGCCTTCGACACGGCAACGTCATAGCTATAGATGCCCACTACCGCCTTGTCGGAGTGATGTACATGCAGCATCAGCGTCTGTGCCTCTTCCTCGCTCTTGAAGAATACTTGTTTCAGCACCATCACCACAAACTCCATCGTCGTGAAGTCATCGTTGTAGATGATGACCTTATATCTTCGCGGCTCCCTGAGGTCTGTCCTCTGCCGTTCCTTCAGTCCTGATTGTTCTTTCGCCATTTTGCTTATGTTCCTTTTGTTTAGTCACCCGATGCGCCGGTATGCTTGTTCGTGCTCAATAAGCATACACCAGTCCGTATTTCTCGTGTAGGCATCGGAGAGTACCGTCTGACTTCAACCGTTGGATGACGCTGTTCACTGTCTGCAGCAAGTCTTCCTGTCCCTTCCTCATCAGGACACCTATCTCACCGTGAGTGAACGGCTCATTCAGGAGCGGAGCAGCCAGTCGGGGGTCTGACTGCACGTAATAAGGGGCTTCGGTAATCTCCGTAATCATGATGTCGGCTTCTCCCTTTGCTATGAGTGCGGGAATCTCTTCGTTCTTCTGGTGAACAATTGGCACTGTGTTCTTAAGATGCTCACGGGCAAACTTCTCGTTCAGTCCTCCGGGATTTACCATTACGCGTACTTCCGGCTTGTCAATGTCAGCCAGCGATTGGTATTGGTTGGCCTCCGAAGCCCGGCAAAGGATGGTCTTTCCGTTGGCCAGATAGCCTTCGCTCATCAGCATGGTCTCCCGTCGGGCATCGGTGATAGTGATTCCGCCGATGGCCAAGTCGAAGCGTTGAGGCTCTGCCAGCACGTCGGCTGTCAGCGTAGGCCATGAGGTCTGGACGAACTCGGTCTTTACGCCCAAGTGGTTGGCAATCTCGTTGGCAACCTCTATGCCGAAGCCCCAGTAGGTGCCGTTGTCTTCAAGAAAGGATAGGGGCCGGTAGTCGCCGGTTGTGCCTACGAGCAGGATTCCTCTTTCGCGGATTTCAGCAACCTTGCCTTCTTGTCTTGAGGCATCGTCGTTGTTTGAACAGGCTGACAATACTGTCTGACAGCAGAGTGTCAGGACTACATACAAAATGCTGAATCTAATCTTTGATTGTGCTCGCATCATCTGATTTTATACATATCTGGGTGCAAAAGTATTCAAAATTTGTCAAAAGAGAGCCAAAGATTTGGCATTTTATGCTGGAAAATGTAAATTTGCAACTGAAATGGCAAAAAACCGAATATTAGTTGTAGACGACGAGCAGGATCTTTGCGAAATTCTGCACTTCAACCTGACATCGGCTGGTTTTGAGGCTGAGACGGCTTTCTCAGCCGAAGAAGCGTTCATGAAGATCAGGAGCGACAAGCCCTACGACCTGTTACTGCTTGACGTGATGATGCCGGGGCTTTCGGGCTTCGAACTGGCTGCAGTACTGAAACGCGACGAGAAGATGGCTCGCATCCCAATCATCTTCCTGACGGCCAAGGACAAGGAGGAAGACACACTGAAAGGCTTCGACCTGGGAGCCGACGACTACATCACGAAACCTTTCTCAGTGCGTGAAGTCATGGCTCGCGTAAAAGCTGTGCTGCACCGAAGCCTGCCCAGTCCTTTGCGTATAGAGGAAGTCATTCATTACCGGGAGCTGACCGTCGACTCAATGAAAAAGATAGCCACTATCAACGGTGAGTATGTACCCTTGACCAAGACGGAATTCGAGTTGCTGTGCCTGTTGATGAGCAACCGCAACCAAGTGCTCTCCCGACAGCAGCTGCTCGACGGGGCATGGCCACAAGATGTCATTGTGACCGACCGTACTGTCGACGTGAACATCACTCGCATGCGTAAGAAGCTGGGGCGTTATGCCTCCAACATTATTGCCCGTCAGGGATTCGGCTATTGCTTTGTCACTCCACCAGAAGGGATATGAAGAAACTGAGTGAAGGAAACAAGATGTGGATGAGCGTGATGGTGGTGTTCATCATCTATGCCGCCATTTTCTTGCTCTTCGAGGATTATGACCGCAAGAATTTCATGCCCCTTGGCGAACCGTCTGACTGGCATCTTCTGCTGTTCTCTCTCATTGTGATGGCTGGCCTTGGGTGGCTGCTCTTCCACTACGCAAGGCGGATGGACGAGCGCATCAGTCGCGAACAACAGGAGAAACAGAATCAGCTGCGGCGCGAGCTCACGCAGAATATTGCCCACGAACTGAAAACTCCCGTGGCGAGCATTCTGGGCTATACGGACACCATACTCGACAGCCCCGGCATCAGTGAACAGACCAAGCAGCAGTTCATCGTGCGCACCAATGCACAGGCACGTCGGCTCACGGCTTTGCTGCAGGACATTTCTACGCTGAACAAGATGGACTACGCCCCCGGCATGCTGACATTGGAGAGGGTTGATGTCTCGGTCATGGTTGCCGACCTTGTAGAGGAATCGGCACACATGTTGGCTGAAAAGCAGATGACCTTCGAGAACTGTCTGCCGCAGGACATCTGTATTCAGGGCAACTGGCAGCTCCTTTACAGCATTTTCCGCAATCTTACCGACAATGCCATCAATTATGCTGGTACGGGTACGGTCATTAATCTGATTGCTGAACGACAGTCTGACTGCTGGCACTTCACGTTCAGCGATAGTGGGGCAGGTGTTCCAGCCAAGCACCTTCCCCGTCTGTTCGAGCGTTTCTACCGAGTGGACAAAGGCCGTAGCCGCAACATGGGCGGCACAGGGCTCGGTCTTGCCATCGTGAAGAATGCCGTCCTGCTTCATGGCGGCACCATCACGGTCGGTAACCGTGACGGTGGCGGACTGCGTTTTGACTTCACGTTAGCATTGAAGCCTAAAAAGCATTCGTAGCAACAGATAACTGTGAAAAAGAGATTTCAGGGCTGACAGTTGTCATGACTTCCCGAATCTTGCTTGAACGACGTTGACAATGTAGTCGCCGAGCTTCTCGCACTCGTTGATGATGTCTGTATAGGAAGAGCCGATGGCGTAGTCGTAGGCCCGGTCGTTCAGGGCATGTATGTTTTCAGCCTTCAGCCGTTGTCTCATCTGGTTGATGTCGTTCTCTATGCGGTAGGTGTCGTTGATGTCGTGCTCGCTACTGTGACCCGTCATTACATGATTCATCTGGGTCAGGGCCTTGTTGGTGAGTTCCATCATCGCTTTGATGTTGTCGTTGAGTTTGGCAGGGAAGGTCTTTCCTGACTCATGAAGCCTGTTCATGGTTCTGGAAATGTTGTAGCAGGCATCGCCGATGCTCTCTAATTCGCTAATCTCGCGCAGCATCTGACGCACCTTTGTCTTTGTAATGTCGCTCAGATGGTTGTCGCTCACCTGCTCTAAGTAGCGTGCAATCTCTATCTCCATCCTGTCGGTGATGTCCTCCTGGTGTGCCACCTTATTATATAATTGGGCAAACTTCTCGTCATCATGCTCGTCTGTCAGCTCTCTCACCACGCCAAACATCAGCTGCACACGCTCGCCGAAGTGTGCCGTCTCCTTCTGTGCCTGCAGCACGGAGATTTCCGGTGTTTGCATCAGGTTGGCCTGAATGTACTTCATGCTGAACTCTTCTTCCTCTTCTTCATGTTGCTTCTTTTCAGGCAGCAGCAGGCAGACAACTCGCTCCAACTGTGGAATGAACCCGATGAGGATGGCAGTGTTTGTCACGTTGAAACAGGTGTGAAACATGGCCAACACTACCGGGAGCAAGGCAACCTGTCCGCCCTTCGCAGGGTCGTAGCCTACCAGTGAGCATACCATGTCGACAAAAGGATAGAACACGCATAGCACCCAAAAAACTCCAAACACGTTGAAAAGCAGGTGGGCCAGTGCTGCCCTTCTCGCTTGTGTGTTGGCACCGAGGGCCGCGAGATTGGCCGTTGCCGTTGTACCGATGTTCTCGCCCATCACTAAGGCAATGCCGAGGTAGATGGGCAACACACCTGTGGAGCAGAGCAGAATGGTGATGGCCATCACCGCTGCCGACGACTGCACAATGCAGGTGATGACAGTTCCGATGGCCAGGAAAGAGAGTATGGTGAGATAGCTGCCAGTGTCGAACGAGGCAAAGAACGACACTACTGCCTCGTTGTGTTCCAAATCCATCTCCTTGCCAGCCGAACTCAGCATCACCAGTGATAGAAACATGAACGCGATGCCGAAGAGAAAGTCGCCTATGAATCGGTGGCGCTTCTTGTAGATGAGCACCATGCCCACGAAGAAGGCAGGGAAGACAACGTTGGTCAGGTCGACGTTGTAGCCCAGCGACATGATCCATGCCGTCAGCGTGGTGCCGATGTTGGCACCCATGATTACCGAGATGGCCTGGCCCAGAGTGAGCAGTCCGGCTGAGACGAACGACACGGTCATTACCGTGGTTGCCGATGACGACTGTACGGCACTTGTCACGAAGGTACCCGTCAGCATGCCCGTCAGGCGGTTGGTAGTCATGCGTGCCAGAATGTGTCGCAGCTGAGGACCTGCCAGCTTCTGCAGCGCGTCGCTCATCATCTTCATGCCGTAGATGAGAAGTCCCAGCGAACCTAATAATTTCAAACCTATTAAGAAATAATTCTGCTCCATTGTCTTTTTTTCCTTTTTTGCGCAAAGTTAGCTACAGTTGCTGTTTCCTGCAAAAAAAGTCCGTTACAATACGGTTACGAGGCCTGTTTGTAATGACAATGTAACGCATATTTCGATTTGTTTGCAGATTGATACAAAAAGAAAACAATGTGAAACACGGTTGAAACGGGTGTTAACGAACAGAAAAGCCTTGCTGACAAAAAAGAATGCCACGCACGCGAATAATGTGTAATTTTGCACCGTCGAAATTCCGTTAAAATCGTATAACGAATCTTAGGCAACCTGAAATCATAATTCAAACATAACCATAAAACTCAAAATCAAACGTATGAAAACCAAAACACAAATCTGGAGACGAAGCCGACACTGGTTGTTGGTGGCCAGTGTGTTGCTGTCGGGAGGCTCTGCCATGCAGTCGTGCAAAGAGTACGATCTTGACGAGCGCACTCCTGAAGGGTGGGGCGAGAGCATCTACTCCTGGCTCACCGATCAAGGCAACTACACCAACACCGTGAGGCTGATCGACGATCTTGGTGAGCGCGAGGTGCTGGCCAAGACAGGTTCGAAGACCCTTTTCGTTGCCGATGATGCGGCATTCGAACGGTTCTTCCAGAAGAACAGCTGGGGCGTTCGCAGTTATGACCAGCTGTCGCTTTCGCAAAAGAAACTGCTGCTGCGTGGCAACATGATTGACAATTCCATGCAGCTGAACACACTGTCGAGCGTTGAGGGTAATCCGCCACGCGAGGGTGAGTGTATGCGCCGTGAGGGGTCAAGCTCCCCGTTCGACTCGGTGGCCATTATGTCGGCTAAGGACATGCCTGACAATCCCTACTGGAATCAGTATCGCGCGGCAGGAAAAACAATTCCCTGCATGACCGACAATTCAGTGGTCACGCTGGTGCAGTTCAATGAGAAATTCCTCACGAACAAGAAGATTACCAACGATGACTACAATTTCCTGTTCAACAACACTGTTCAGCGTCAGCCCGGTGATGCCAGTATCAATGGCGTGCAGGTGGCAGAACCAAACATCAAGTGCTCTAACGGATTCATTCATCGCATGGCTGAGGTCATTACTCCTCTGCCCAATATGGCCGAGCTGATTCGGAAGAAGCCAGCTGTCAGCGACTACAACAAGTTGCTGGAACGTTTCTGTGCCCCCTATCCTGTCGACGAGGAAACACGCAGAAATTACAACTACCTTTATGGGACGAATGTCGATACCCTCTATCAGAAGCGTTTCTTCTCGGACAAGTCTCAGAATGGTCTGCCCAACAACCTCACACCGCGCAGGGGCGGCGTGAGTGGCCTGCTCAGTTTCGATCCGGAATGGAACAGCTACTATACCGGTCTGAACGACCAGTCGGGCAATGTGGTGATGCAGCGCGACATGGCTGTGATGCTGGTTCCCAGCAACCAGGCACTCGAAGACTACTGGAACAATGGTGCCGGCAAGGCCCTGAAAGATTATTATGGAACGTGGGAGAACGTGCCAGACAATGTGGTGTCGAAGCTGATTAGAAACAACATGCTCGGCTCGTTTGTACAGTCGGTTCCCTCTAAGTTCGATGCCATCCTGAACTCTTCAAACGACCCCATGGGTGTGAAGCGCGAGGCCATCGACTCAGTGTGGCTGGGCTGCAACGGTGCTGTCTATCTCACCAACCGCGTCTATTCTCCTACTGAGTATGTCAGCGTGCTGGCACCGGCACTCATCAACGAAAAGACGATGAGCGTTGTCAACTGGGCAGTAGACCGTGACATCCTGCAGTACGATGTCTATCTGAACTCACTCAACTCTTATTACAGCTTCTTTATTCCATCCAATAACTCCTGCCTTGAGTATGTTGACCCTTGTTCATACGGCAAGACGCAGACCGAGCTGTTCCGCTTCTACTTCTTCAATGAGAAGGCAGAACCCGATAAGGGCAAGCGCGTGCAGGCATGGATCAGGCCTTACGATCCCGTGACAGGTCAGGTGATTGGCACCGACTCTACCAAAGCCAGCGACGACATGGTGAGAAACCGCTTGAGAGACATTCTTGAGACTCATATCGTTATAGGTAATGTGGAGGACGGACACGAATACTATCGTACCAAGGGCGGTACTGAGATTCGTGTGAAGAATGCCAAACAGGGAGCCGGACAGATGACTGTCGAGGGAAGCTATCAGCTCAACGAGGGACAGCCGCTTACAGTGAGCAAAGTCTACGACCAGACCAATGGCGGTAACGGAAAGTGCTATGTGCTGGACCGGCAGCCCATTCAGGGAACGCGAAATACCGTCTATGATGTGCTGTCACAGCATTCTGAGTTCGACAAGTTCCGTGAACTGCTTGAGGGAAGCGCACTGTTGACAACCATGCATAACAAGAAGTTCTCTACCGCAGGACAGAACATTTCCACCTTTAATAATTATCACTATACTGTGTATGTGCCTACCAACGAGAGCATAGATGCCTTGCAGAAGGCTGGCAAGCTGCCCACATGGGAGCAGGTGGAACAAGACGAACTCTCTGGCAACCTGTCGAAGAAGACGGCAGACTCGCTGAAGATTGAAGAGTTTGTTAAGTATCACATCCAGGATAATGCGCTCTTCATTGGAGCACAGCCTGAAGAGGGCGACTTCGAGACAGCTGTCATCGACCCCTCTACCGACCGTTTCTACCGTCTCACGGCCAAGCTGACCGATACCGGCATTGAAGTGTTGGACAAGGCAGAACAGGACAAGAAGACCTTTGTCCCGGCAAAGGTTGTGACGACGAACCCCAACCTCTACAACCTGATGGCTCGCGAGTATCAGTACAATACGACCGACCCCAGCAAGGCTACTATGATTGAGACGTCATCGTCGGCTGTGATTCATCTGATAGACAAACCGCTGTTACGTGAATAATGATAATTGAAAACTATGATTAGTAAGAGACTTTTTAGAATAATAGGATTGATAATCGTCAGTTGTCAATTGTCGGTTGTAAAATCCGTGGCCCAGAACGTGGGCGACATCATCAGCGGTACCGTGACTGATGCCTATGGTCCAGTGATGATGGCAAATGTGGTGGAGCTCGATGCGGCCAATCGTATAGTGGCTTCAGCCGTGACCGACTTGAACGGTAACTTCTCGTTCAAGCTGAAGAATCCCAAGGACAAGCTGCGTATCACATACGTAGGCTATAAGACAGTGACGCTGCCTTTCAACAAGACCAAGTTTAACGTCCGCATGCAGGATGCCACTCAGATCCAGGAAGTGACCGTCACTGCCAAGCGGCGTGCGCAAGGTTCGGGGCTGGCCATTCTGGAAGACGAGATTTCAACAGCTCGTCAGACTATCGACATGTCTGAGTTTGACGGACTTGCCATTACCACTGTCGATGAGGCCCTTCAGGGACGTATCGCAGGTCTTGACATTGTGGCAGGCGGCGACCTGGGTAAGGGAGCTTCTATGCGCCTGCGTGGTGTCTCGACCATTTTAGGCAACAGCGAGCCGCTCATTGTGGTCGACGGTAACGTGTGGGAGACAGGAACTTCTAACTTCGACTTCTCCTCAGCCAACGAAGAGAGCTTCGCACAGTTGCTGAACGTGAACCCCGACGATATTGAGAGCATTTCGGTGCTGAAAGATGCAGCGGCTACCGCCATCTGGGGCTCTCAGGGTTCAAATGGTGTGATTGAGATTAAGACCAAGCGCGGTGCTCGCGGTAAGACACGCGTCAGCCTCAGTGCCCGCCTTACCGGCACCTATCAGCCACAAGGCTACAGCCTGCTCAACGGCGACGAGTACACCATGATGCTGAAGGAAGAATACTTCAATCCCTCGCTCAGCGATGCAACGAGTAATATTCCCGAAATCATGTACAAGCCCGATTTCCCGGAATATGAGATGTACAACAACAACACCAACTGGCTGAAAGAAGTCAAGAAGGTGGGTTGGCGACAGAATTACTATCTGGCTCTGAGCGGCGGTGGCGAGAAGGCCAACTTCCGTATTGGTGCTGGCTATGACCATGAGACGGGTTCCATCATCGAGCAGAAGCTGGACCGTTTCACCTCACGTGTGAACCTGGACTATTTCGTTTCCGACCGTATCAAGATTGAGACCAACATCGCCTTGACCTACACCAAGAACAACAAGAACAATGGCGACCTTCTCTCTATCAGTTATGTGCGCATGCCGAACCTGTCAATTTATGAGCAGGACCGCAACGGCAATGATCAGCCGGACTACTATTCCATGTTGCCAACGGTGTCGAGTCAGCTGCGCGACCAGCTCAATCTGAAGAACCCCGTAGCCTTGGCATACGAGGCTTCTAACCGGACCACCAGCTATAACATTACGCCCGAGTTCAAACTGAACTATCGTCTGTTAGGGCTTGATGACGAGCATTGGCGTTTAGACTATGAGGGTAAGGTGGTGTTCAACATCTTCAATCAGTACGATGAGACTTATATGCCTCTTTTGCTGAGCACAAAGGGTTGGAACTATGACAGTACGAAGGACGGACGAGAGGCTAACCGAACCACATCGAACTCTTCGAAGAACCTGGGCATCACCACCACCCATACACTCACCTTTACACCTGCCTTCAAGAACAAGGACCACTACCTGACCATGCTGCTTCGTGGTCAGCTCACCAGTGGTAACTCTTCCTCGCAGAACACTTCTACATGGGGTCTGCCTTCAGGCACCATCACCAGTACCGCAGCCGACGGACGCATCATTAATATTGCAACGGGCAGCGGCCAGTGGCGCAGTGTCTACTTCACCTATTCTGCCCACTATGCCTATAAAGGCCGCTACATGGCCGACTTCTCCATCCGTCGCGACGGTAGCACCAAGTTCGGCGATGACCGGCGTTGGGGTAACTTCCCTGCTTTCTCGCTCCGTTGGAACATCAGCAAGGAACCATGGTTCAAGAAGGGGCTGCCCTTCGTCTCGATGCTCTCCATTCGTCCGGGTTGGGGTATCGTAGGTCGACAGCCCGGTGGCGAGGGGCTTTTCTTCAGCAAATATCGCACAGGGTCTGATGGTTACTTGAGAGAACCTGGTACCTATCCTGAGAACATTCAGCTGAAAAACCTGAAGTGGGAGCAGAAGAAGACCTACAACTTGGGTACCGACTTCGGCTTCTGGAACGACCGCATCACAGGTAATGTGGAGTTCTATTGGCAGTACACCAGCGACCTGCTGATGCAGAATCGCGGCATACCTTCTTCTTCAGGCTATCCAACTCTGTCTTGGCAGAACGTGGGTAAGATGAAGAATGTGGGTTGGGAGTTCAACCTGAACGGTAACCGCATCGTCCGTGCTGGAAAGTTCAGCCTGGACTTCAATACCACTTTTGCTAACAACAAGAACCAGATTGTCGAGATGGACGAGACCTGTCTGGCCCATCTGAACAAGGAGTTCAACCGCTCTAACGGTTCCTATCTCTCGCGTGTGGAACTTGCCACTTCCATGGGTAGCATCTATGGCTTCCGCTATAAAGGTGTCTACCAGTACAGTGACTACTCTCCTCAGGAGGTCAAGGGCGTCAGTGGCCCCAATGCTCCAGTGGCTCGCGACAAGGATGGAAATGTGATTCTTGATGAGAACAACATGACCAAACCCATGATGTTCTGTGCTGGAAACGTGAACTACGAATTCAAGGGTGGTGATGCCATCTATGAGGATATCAATCACGATGGTCAGATCAACGAGCTCGACATTGTCTACCTTGGCTCTTCACTGCCTAAGATTACCGGCGGCTTCGGCCTGAAGCTGAATTTTGGTCGCTGGACACTGAACAGTCAGTTCAACTTCCGTTTCGGCAACAAGATCATCAATGCTGCACGCATGAATGTCGAGAAGATGTACGATAACAACAACCAGAGTCGTGCCGTGAACTGGCGTTGGCGTGTTGAGGGCGATGAGACCGAGATTCCGCGTGCTCTGCGCCAGACAGGCTACAACTGGTTGGGCAGCGACCGCTTTGTGGAAAATGGCTCGTTCGTTCGTCTGAACTATACCCAGCTCAGCTACTCGTTTGATCCTAAGCTCATCAAGCGCTGGGGACTCTCACAGCTTAGCTTCTACCTTTCGGCCAACAACTTGTTCTGTCTGACCAAGTATTCGGGTGCCGATCCTGAGGTGGGCTATGGCTCCATGGGCGTTGTGACCGATAACGCTCAGACTCCTCGTTCCAAGTCGTTCACCGCAGGTCTGACTGTACAATTCTGATAGCAAGAGATTGATAAATGAAGACTGTAAACAATATGATTACCAAGAATATAAAACAATATCTTTTTGCCGGCTCAGTGTGCTGCCTCACAGCAACCTTCACTGCCTGTAACGATTTCCTTGACATCCTGCCCACGAACGCTGTCGTGCTGGAAAACTTCTGGACGGAGAAAGAGGATGTCACCAGCGTGGTGAGCAGCTGCTACGAGTCGATGCTGAATAACGATGTTATGACGCGCATGGGTGTTTGGGGCGAGCTTCGTTCCGACAATATAGCGGCTGGCTCCAACGTACCTAACAACATCAATGAAATTCTGAAGGAGAATCTGCTCCCCACGAATGACTTGTGCAACTGGGCACGCTTCTACGAGATTATTAACCGTTGTAACACCGTGTGCCACTATGCTCCTCAGGTGCAGGCCATCGATCCTAACTATACTGAAGAGGAGATGCGGGCCAATGTGGCCGAGGCTGTCACGCTTCGCGCACTCTCATATTTCTATCTCATCCGCACTTTCCGCGATGTGCCTTATGTCACCCAGCCCAGTATCGACGACACGCAGGAGTATGCGGTGGCTGCTTCTCCCTTCAATGTTGTGCTCGATTCGCTCATTCGGGATCTGGAGCGTGTGAAGAACGATGCCGTGCGTCGCTATTACACCGATGAGAGCTCAATGGCTTATGTCAATAGCAGTAAGGTGACTCGATGGACTGTCTATGCGCTTCTGGCCGACCTCTATTTGTGGAAAGGCGACTGGGACAACGCCATCGGTTACTGTGACTTGGTGATTGACTACAAGCGCTCGCAGTACGACGAGATGCTGGCCCGTAAAGGACAGCTGCTTGACCTCGATCTCATCGACGGTGTCCCCATGATTCTTGAGAAGCCCGTGGGCTCCACGCTGTGTGGCAATGCCTATAGCGAGATTTTTGGCACAGGCAATTCTTTCGAAAGCATTTTCGAACTGAATTTCCGCAATTCAGTCCAAACGAACAACTGGGTGAGCTCCTATTATGGCAATTCGACTACCAAGGTGGCTAACCTGTCGTGTCCCGACTTCCTCGCCTCTAATGTAGCCGAAGGTAACAATGCTCTCTTCAAACGTACAGACGGACGTATCTATGCGAACACTGAACTGGATAACTCGCGTTACGGCATTGCCAAATACGTGCATGGCACAGTGACTTATGATACGAAGTCGGTATCCGATTTCAAGAGTCTGAATCTACATTTCGGTTCCGTTTCCAGCAGCTCGGCAAACTGGATTATCTACCGTTTGAGCGATATGCTGCTCATCAAGGCTGAGGCCATGGTGGAACGCAACCAGGGAACCGACCTTGCCGATGCCTTTAAGTTGGTGGATATCGTGAACAAGCGTGCCAACGATGCCGTGGGTGGTACCCGCAGCAGCACGCTGAAGCCTACAGACTACGTGGATTCGCAGCGAGCCATGGAAGACCTGGTGCTCGACGAGCGTCAGCGTGAGTTCCTCTTTGAGGGCAAGCGCTGGTATGACCTGGTGCGCTATTCCCGTCGCGACGGCAACACCAACCGTCTGGCCAGCCACGCCACGAAGAAGCTGAAGGAGAATGTCACATCGACGAAGATCAAGTTGGCCGACCCTAACATCATTTACTTCCCCTACTACAAGAATGAGCTGAAGGTGAATCCGTTGCTGAAGCAGAACCCAGCCTTCTCTCAGGGTGAAGACTCCGAGCTGAACAGATAATTAAACTGAATACAGAACTATCGAAATAAAAGTGAATATTATGAATACCAAAAGCATCAAGCATTTCCTGAGTGTTGGAATGGTGGCATGTGGTGTAGCATTCACGTTGTCGGCCTGCTACGATAACGATGGTGATATACCTGAGAACTACTACTCCGCCTCCAAGCAGACTGCTGCCGACTTGCTGGAAGGGCGGCCAGAGCAGTTCAGCCAGTTCGTCAAGCTGCTGAAGCGCACTCCCTATTTTTCCATGCTCTCAACTTACGGCACTTACAGCACTTCAGGTCTGCTGAAATACACAGTCTTTGCTCCTACCAACGAGGGCATGGACCGCTATCTGAGCCAGAACGGCTATAGCAGCATTGACCAGATTCCTGAAGCTACCTGCGACACGCTGGTTCGCACACACATCGTGAAGAAGGGCGCTTTCTTCACGACCGACATCAGCGACGGCTCACTGCCGGAACTGAACATGAACGACGGCTACATGGTGCTGTCGTGCGACTCTGACATAGCGAATGGCAACCAGCTCATTCTGTATGTCAACAAGAACTCACGTCTGGTCGAGCGCGATGACTCTGTGACCAATGGTGTGGTTCACGTTATCGACAATATCATTACGGCTACACAAGACTTGTTGCCCGACTTGATAGCCAACGATTCCACTGTCAGCCTGTTCTATGATGCACTGAAGCTCACGGGCATGGCCGACTCGCTGAAACGCTATATCGACGAGACGTACAGCTGTGGCGATGACTCCGTTCACACCGGTACAATGGAACGTTGCACCAGTGGCGGTGCCGACTACACACGCACCTTCTGGGTGGGCAAGCGCTACTTCAAGTACACGGCTTTTGTGGAACAAAACTCCGTGTTCCACAAGCACGACATCTACACAATCGACGATCTGAAGGCTTATGCCAAGAACATCTATGACCAGACCTATCCGATGGATGCAGGAAAATACGACGACAATCCCAAAGACCGTCGTAATCCGCTGAATCGTTTCGTGAGCTACCATCTGCTCAACCGTGTCGGACAGTACAACGAGTGGGTGCCTTCTGGCGAAGTGCGCAAGCAGTGCCTTGATGCCAAGCTCATCGATGCTGAAGAATACTATGAGACCATGTGTCCTCATACCATTGTGCGATTTGCCGGTCCTCCTTCAGGCCTGTTCATCAACCGCCGTGGTATTGGCGACAACGGGTTCGAAAATAAAGTGAAGATTCGTGGCGTGAAGGTTCTTTCACCTTCTGAGTCAGGTACCACCCTTCAAAATGCCAAGAATGGTGTCTACCACTATCTGGACGACATCCTTGCCTACACTCCCGAAGTGCGTGATGTGGTGCTGAACCGGCGCATACGCATCGATGCCACGGTGTTGAGTCCTGACTTCATGAACTGTAATGGTCGTGGTCGCTATGGCGAAGACATCCTTACCGGATTCAAGAACCAGTACATCACCGACTGGAAGTGCAGTGACGAGACGTTCGTAGGTGTCCATAGCGACGTGACCTACTGGAACTCTTATCAGGCCAATGCCGTGTGTGTGAGCGGACGTTTCGACGTAGCCTTCAAGCTGCCTCCTGTTCCTGCAGGAACCTATGAAGTACGTCTGGGCTACACACCAGGTTGGGAGCGTGGTCTTATCCAAGTCTATCTGAACAACGAACCCTGCGGCATTCCTATCGACCTTCGCGTCTATGGTAAAGATCCTACCATCGGCTTCATGTTCGATTCTGAACTCAACAACGTGGAGGACGATATCGTAGCCAACGACAAGTCCATGCACAACCGCGGTTACATGAAGGGTCCCAACAGCTGGTGTCCTTCGGGTGGTGAGTCCATGCGTAATCTGCAGTCAACTCCTCTGCGTCGCATCCTTGCCGTGCGCTATTTAGACGATAAGACCGATTATTATCTGCGCGTGCGCCAAGTCTTGGAGGAGAAAGACCGCTTCTGGTCGTTCGACTACATTGAGCT
>AUXO011694116.1_pt1 | contig 18659 bp, 13 predicted proteins | sample 768731 | NCBI WGS metagenome assembly AUXO01 (sample SAMN02715735, study PRJNA202380) | gut metagenome | biome: sheep rumen | host: Ovis aries | place: New Zealand: Palmerston North
AAAAAAGCAAGCAAGCCACAAACAACATTTATAAATATCTCTATAAAAATGGTCTAAAATTTCCAACAACCACCGCATAAAATATTACAATTATCAATTAAAAGTTTCGGCAACTACATCCGCGAGTTTATTCGCGAATTTTTCAATATTACTTTCAAGCATCATTTTTTTAGCTTCATCTTTATTTGTAATGTACCCTATTTCTACAAGCACAGAAATCATTTTTAAACCACGCAATACGGCAAGTGAACGTTGGCCGTGGCGACAATTTTTGCAAATACTATTTTTCTTGAATGACAAAAGAATATTATCAACCAATATTGATGATTTTTCTGACAAACTTTGATGAGTTAAACCAACCAATACGTCCAACACACTCCTGTCTCGTTTATAACTTTCGTATCTCTCCGGCAACACACCTTTATAATAAAATTTTCCCCAATCTGGATGTCGTCCTTCTAAATGCGATAAACGATAAACCGTTGTTCCACTTACATTTTTATCATTATGTGCATCCGTATGTAAAGAAATAAATACGTCTGCGTTATTACTTTGAGCGACTTGCACCCTGTTAATAAGTGAAATGGTTTTATCGCTATCTCTTGTTAAAATAACTTGAAAGCCTCGCCTTTGCAAAGCTCTTTTCAAGCTTTTGGCATACATTAAAGTAATTTTTTTTTCACTTGCTTTGTCAACACCGACGGCCCCACTATCAATCCCACCGTGTCCGGCATCCACCGCAATAACATAAGGCTTTTTATGTTCTATCAAAATCTTACGAAAAGAAACACCATTCCCAAGTGTTTTTAAGCCATCAAAATTTTCAAAAGAGCTTGATTGACCTTGTTTTGTTGTCGCATATTCCTCTAACAAATTTCTATTGATAAGCTTAAAAGATAACTGATCTTTTTTTGTATTTTTAGCTTCAATTTTTGTTCCAACCGGCAAATCTATAACAATACGATAACCATTTTCCTGATTGCCATAACGCAACCTCAAATCACGAGGCATTTGATAAGTAAAGCTTACAACCTTATCTTTTAATGCCTTGATATTTACATTGATTACAAATCTTGATGGATTTGCAAGCAGTTCTGTTTGGATTAACGAATTTTTTTCAATTTCTTTACCATTAAGTATTAAAAGCCAATTTCCAACGCCCCGCTCTTCCATTGTTAAGGCCAGATTTAAACCCTTTCCAACTCTTTTGTCTCCAACCATTCCAACATAATAATCATCTTCTGCTGACTTCTTTTGCGTTAGTGATTTGCCGTTTTCAATTTTATCAATTAACCTTGCAATGACTGCATCATCACGTGTTATGAATATGCTATCAATATTTTTATTATCTTTGTTGTTTGCTTTATTGTCTCCGCCTTTTTTTATTCCATTATTTTGATTTTTTGAAATTGTTTTGTTGTTATCTTTTTTGGTCATTGACTTCGTTCCTTGCTTATTTGACTTATTTTTTTCAGTTTCGCCTTGTTTTGTATTTTCTTTTGCTACATTTTTCTGCTGTTTTTGTTCCGTCTTTTTGCTTGTCTCTTTATTAACATTTGTTTTTTTTACTACAACGTTTTTATTTTTACTTGTATTACTTTTATTTTTATCAAAATTACTCGTTGCAGAAAGTGATGCCGTTGCCAAAAACGCAAAGTAAAATGTAAAAAAAACAACTTTTTTAATCACCTAAACAACAACAATTACTTGAAAACAAAAAAAATATATTATTTTCAATAGTAGTTTTTTCAAAGTGGCTGGTGATTATTATGAAATACTTGGAGTTGCAAAAACTGCGACGCAAGACGAAATAAAAAAAGCTTATAGAAAGCTCGCTGTTGCCAATCACCCAGATAAGCATCCAGACGAAAAAGATAAATATGAGAAAAAATTTAAAGAAATAAACGAAGCTTATTCTGTATTGTCTGACCCGCAAAAACGTGCAAACTATGACCAATTTGGTAAAGAAGGAGCAAGCGGAGGATTTGGCGGAGGTGGTGGCTTCGGGCAAGGCGATTTTGGTGGCTTCGGTGGCTTTGACTTTGGAAATATTAACGATATATTTAGCAGTTTCTTCAACGAAGCAAGCAGCAGTCGCAGTTCTTCAAGAAGAAGAGAAGCGAATACTCGCGGAAGTGATTTGAAATATAAGCTTGATATAACCCTTGAAGAAGCTTTTAATTGTGTTGAAAAAGTTGCAGAATATCGCACACTCGGCAAATGCTCTCATTGCAACGGCACGGGTTCAGCAAGTGGAAAAGTTGAAAATACAAAATGTCCAAAATGCAAGGGACACGGCTCCGTAAGAATGCAACAAGGATTTTTTATAATGGAACAAACTTGCGACGAATGCGGTGGTGAGGGTGTAGTTTTGTCGTCTCCTTGTAGTTTCTGTGGTGGCGAAGGACAAGAAAAGATTGTTAAAAAAGTAAAAGTAAAAATTCCATCCGGAATTTCTAACGGCGATACCATTAGAATAACTGGCGAAGGAGAAGCTGGACAACGAGGTGGTAAAGCCGGCGATTTATATGTCGTTTTTCAAATTTTACCACATAAGATTTTCAAGAAAAATGGAGCAAACCTTGAATGCAATATTCCAATTCGCTTTACACAAGCGGCTCTTGGTGCTTCAATTGCTTTTTGCGGAATAAATAAAGAAAATGTCAACATAAACATCCCAGCAGGCACACAAAATGGAGAACAAATTTTTGTCCGTGGAGCCGGTATGCCGATGGCTAACGGACGAAGGGGAGATTTGGTCGCAAACATTATCGTGGAAACACCTGTGAAACTAACAAAAGAACAGAAAGAACTACTTGAAAGATTTGAAGAAATTTCCGGCACATCTACAAGCCCAAAAAATACAAACTTTTTTGAAAATTTGAAAAAATTTTTTAATAGTTAAAAACTATAATAATTGAGTTTTGTAATATCCAATTTTTTACAAAACCAACGTAAATAAATTTTCTGTTGTCCATCTTGTTTAGCTTTTAAACGTTTTAAAATTCAAACAAGGTTTTAAACAGGTTTTTTTAGAATTTGCCCTGCGAAAACAAAACTAAATTACAAAACAATGCATATTGGCTATATTCCATTGCAATACAAAAAAACTACTTCTTTAACCAGCTACTTAACTTTTAAAGCTATAAAGAGACAAAATGCAAGCAAGAAGCTAATTCAAAAATTGATAAAAACACAACCCCGCTCACAAAGAAAGCCAAGAAGACAACGAAAAAACAAAAAAAAGTCAATCAGGCGACAACGATTTCCGTCGTCGCAACTATATTGAGTCGATATTCACAAGCTTATCGCCTTCGCCGAGCAACTTGACAGCTTTTTGCTTTAATTGTCTCGTTACAAAACCAGTTCCAGCAGGTATTAAACGACCAACAATCATACTTTCCTTCATACCGCGTAATTCGTCTCTTTGACCCTTGATAGAAGCATCGACCAAAACTCTCACTGTTCTCTGGAATGCTGCAGCCGACAAGAAAGACTCTGTTTGTAATGCAGATTGAGAAATACCGTATAAAACCCTATGGAATGTCGCAGGACGTTTGCCGTTCGCAACAGCTTCTTCGTTCGCTTCTGCAACTTTGGCATATTCATATTGATATCCATCACCAAGTTCTGTATCTCCTTTGTCATCAATAACGACTTTATTTACCATATATCTTACTATGACTTCAATGTGTTTGGCATCAATATCAATACCTTGAAGACGATAAACAGCTTGAACTTCTTGAACAATATAAGCTGTTAATGCTCCAACACCTTGGAAACGTAAAATGTCGTGAGGATTTGTTTTGCCTTCAACCAAAATATCGCCATTTTTGACGTGTCCACCATTATAAGCTGAAATATATTTACCTTTCTTAACGGAATAAACTATATCGTTACCATCTTTATCGTCCGGATGCAGTATCAACTTAATTGTATTTTTTGTTTCACCGCCAAATTCAATTGTTCCGTCCGCACCTGCAATTATCGCAGCTTCTGTTGAAGTTCTCGCTTCAAATAATTCCGTAACTCTTGGAAGACCTCCTGTTATATCCTTAACGACGTTAGAGCTACCACGTGGAACTTTTGCAATATAATCACCAACTGCGATTTTATCACCCTCCTCAAAGCTAACAACAGCCCCGACCGGCAACAAATACCTCATCTTAGATCTATTATCAATTTTCTGATCATCCTGAATGATATCTACATTTGGCTTTAACGAAACAGAAGAGTCGAGCCAGTTCCTAATTACTTTATTATGTTTATCAATAACGTCATCGTATTTCTCGCTATATGACACACCCGGAATAAAATCATTTAACCTTACATTTCCAGATTGTTCTGCAACGATATAAACATTATAAGGATCCCAATCGGCAATCTTCTTACCTATCTTTATATCATCACCATCGCTAACATAAAGCTTTGCCGAATAAGGAACAGACTTGGAAAACAGCACGCTCCCTTTTGCATCAACAACGCTAACATAACCGGACCTTGAAATAACGACCTTCTCGCCACTTTTATTAACAACGAAATCTACATTTTCAAAACGCACAACCCCGTTGCTTAACGACTCTATTGTTGAATCTGAAACCTTTTTAGAAGCTACGCCTCCAATGTGGAAAGTATTCAATGTCAACTGGGTGCCAGGTTCACCAATTGTTTGTGCCGCAATGACCCCGACTGCCGTTCCAGCATTCACAACCTTATCTGTTGATAAATCTATACCATAGCATTTTCTACAAATACCATAACGACATTTGCAAGTCGCCGGAGATCTAACAAGTATTGAAGTTATATTATTACTCTTTAATGTATTTATAACTTTTTCATCCACAAATTCCCCTGCTTTTGCAATGATGTCTCCGTTCGTATTTACAATATCCTTCGCTAAAAACCTTCCCTTTATAGTTGAATAAACGTCCTGAACGATATGCCCATCCTGTAAAACAGATTTATATTCAACTCCCTCATTGCAACCACAATCTTCTTCGAAAACTATACAATCCTGAGAAACATCAACAAGCTTCCTTGTCAAATAACCAGCATCAGCAGTCTTCAAAGCTGTATCAACATTACCTTTTCGTGCTCCGTGTGCTGCATTGAAATACTCGTGAACACTTAAACCCTCTTTGAAATTAGAAATAACTGGGGTTTCAATAATAGCACCATTTGGTTTGGCAATAAGTCCTTTCATTCCTGCAAGCTGTTTCATCTGTGCCTTTGATGCACGAGCACCGGAATTCATCATTAAAGCAATAGAATTTATCTTGATGTTATCACTATTTACCTTCAACAAATCCATAACCTCGTCGCAGAGTTTATCAGAACACTCAGACCACCTATCGGTAATTTTATTATAACGCTCTTTGTCAGTAATATAACCTTCTCTATATTGCTCTTCAAGCTCTTGAACTTTCCCCATTGTGTCCGCAACAACCTCGCTTTTATCACCAGGTACAACAATGTCGTCCTTGCCAAATGAGATACCGGAAAGTGTCGCATACTTGAAGCCCTCTTTCATCAAATGGTCGCAAAATACTGCCGTGACCTTGGCTCCATAGACTTTATAAACCTCCTCAACAATATCAGTTAAAAAACCAATACTCCAAGGCTTATTAAGCTTATCAAACGATATCTTTCCATCGCAAGGCAAAAAACTAAACAATTTAATTCTACCGGCCGTAGTCTCTTCTGCAAAATGTAAATCCTCGTCAACTGGCGTCCTTTTAACATCATCTTTGTCTATCTCCCAATTACAAGTATATTTATAATAATATTTGATCTTAGCATTAACATCTATACGACCATCCTGTAATGCCGTCATAACGTCATCATAGCTATAAAAAGTGTGTCCTTCGCCACGTCTATTATTCAAAGCCAGTGTCATATAGTATAGCCCAACGGTTATATCTTTACGAGGAACTATCATCGGCTTACCATTTGCAGAGCTTAGTATGTTATTCGTGGAAAGCATCATTACACGCGATTCAATTTGCGACTCTATAGACAAAGGAACGTGCACGCCCATCTGATCACCATCAAAGTCTGCATTGAAAGCACGACACACAAGTGGATGCAATTGAATTGCTTTTAAATCAATCAACTTTGGCTCAAATGCTTGAATACCCATCCTATGCAACGTTGGTGCACGATTTAAAAGAACAGGATGCTCACGAACCACCTCTTCAAGCACGCGATAAACCTCCGGTGTTTTGGCTGCAATCATGCTCATTCCTGCACGAATTGTAGATATGTCTCCATACAACAACAGCCTTGAAAGAACAAAAGGCTTAAAAAGCTCCAATGCCATAATTTTTGGCAAACCACACTGATGGAGTTTTAATTCAGGGCCAGAAACAATAACAGAACGGCCAGAATAATCAACACGTTTACCAAGCAAATTTTGACGTAAACGTCCATTTTTACCCTTCAAGAAATCGCTAATAGATTTTAAAGGACGCTTAAACGCATTCTTAACAACTTTCGTATTTCCACCACCAGAATTGTCCAGCAATGCACTAACGGCATCCTGCAACATACGACACTCATTCTCCAAAATAACATCTGGTGCACCAACTGCCATCAACTTTTTTAAACGATTATTTCTATTTATAATAGAAGAATACAAAAAGTTCAGATCCGATACTGCCATTTTGCCATCTCCAACCTGCACCAATGGACGCAAATCAGCTGGCAAAACCGGCAAAACCGTAAAAACCATCCATTCAGGCTTATTTCCAGAACTGATAAACTCTTCTATCAATTTTAACCTTACTTTTAAAGTAAAAAGCTTTGATTCCGACGAAACACTGCTTATTCTCGCTAACAATTTATCGCGTTCCTCCTGCAAGTTAAATGCTTGCAAAGCTTCCATAATGCCTTTTGCTCCACGACCAACTTTAAAGGCAGAAATACCATATTTATCAATTGCTTTTAGATATTCATTGTCTGACAATACTTGATATTTTTCAAGATCTGTGCTGCCAGGATCCAACACTATATAAGCCACAAAACTTATAACGGCTTCAATGTCGCTTGCTTTAACACCAAGAAGTCTTGACATTTTTGATGGTATACCACGCAAGTAAATAATATTAACAACCGGATAAGCGAGCTTAATATGTCCCATTCTTTCACGCCTCACTGACGAAGAAACAACGTCAACATCACATTTTTCACATCTGATGCCGCTATATTTTATCTTACGATATTTTCCACAAAAACACTCATAGTCGTTGACTGGCCCAAAAATTCTTGCACAAAACAAACCTCCGCGCTCTGGTTTCAAAGTTCTATAATTCACCGTATCAGAATTGACGACCTCGCCATAAGACCAAGACAAAATCTTTTCAGGGCTTGCTATCCCGACTTTAATATAGTCAAAGTCAACGAATGAACCATAATTAACAAAAGAAGAAATATCACCGCTTTTCATACACTATCCACCAATCAAACCAAGTTCAACGTCAAAACCAAGAGATCTAAATTCGCGACACAAAACATTAAATGTTTCCGGCACTCCTGACTTAAATCTCAAGCCACCAGCAATAATTGATTCATACATTTTGCGTCTTCCAGAAACATCGTCAGACTTCACCGTAAGCATTTCCTGTAAAGTATAAGCCGCACCATAGGCTTGTAATGCCCAACACTCCATTTCTCCGAGTCTCTGTCCGCCTCCGTGTGCACGCCCTCCGAGTGGCTGTTGCGTGACCATACTATAACTTCCGGTTGATCTTGCATAAACCTTTTCATCAACAAGATGATGCAGTTTTAATATATACATATAGCCAACCGTTGACTTCCTGTCGAATGGCTCTCCTGTTAGTCCATCGTATAACTGAACTTGTAAAGATCTATCTATGCCAAGACTATCGGCAATGGCCTCCATATCATTTACGCTTGCACTATCGAAGATAGGTGTTTCAAAAAATAAACCACGACGACAACTTTTGCCAAACTCAATTACCTCGCTATCGGACATCTTTTTAACATTATCAACAAAACGATTGTCTCGTAAACTTACTTTCTCCAATATCTTCCTTACATTCTTCGAAGCTTCATCGCTCAGTAATGCTTCATCGATCTTCTTACCAACATTATAAGACAGCCAACCTAAGTGAGTTTCAAGTATCTGCCCAACATTCATACGTCCAGGTATACTTACAGGACTAAATACAAGGTCAAGTGGTGTTCCGTCTTCCATATAAGGCATGTCTTCAACAGCCACGCACCTCGCTACTACACCCTTGTTCCCGTGTCTTCCAGAAATTTTATCACCAGCTTGCAAACGAGAACGAACAGCAACGTAAACCTTTACAATTTTAATAACGCCATTTGGCAACGTGTCGCCATCCATAATACGGGCAACATCGTTCATATATTGGCTTTCTATTTCTGCTTTTGCTTTTTTGTATTTTGCAGAACTATTATCCCCACCAAGGCTGTCGCTCAAAGCTTTTATTTCAAGATTGAAAATTCTTTTTCTTCTATTAATTCTTTCGGCTTCGATCTGCAACGCTCTATCGTCCTTCTTTTCGCCTCTTTTCGTCAAGATATCAACACCTACGACAACACCTGAAACACCATATGGAACATAAAGCGATGTATCCTTCTTTCTTCCGTCTATATCGCCAAATATAGCCTGTAATAAACGATCTTCTGATGTAGAGAATTTCTCGCCAACAGGCGTTACTTTTCCAACCAAAATATCCCCATTTGAAACAACAGACCCGATGTGCACAATACCGCTCTCGTCAAGATATTTTGTTTTTTCCAAATCAATACCATCTATATTGTTCGTGGTCTTCTCTGCACCAAGTTGAGTATCACGCACTTGTACTTCAAATTCCCTAATATGAACTGAAGTAAACTTATCATCGCTTACGAGTTTTCTTGAAATAACAACAGAGTCTTCGTAATTATATCCTCTCCAAGGCAAAAAACCAACTAATATATTCTTCCCAATGGATACCTCGCCCCGATTCGTTGAGGCAACATCGGCCAACACATCGCCTTTTTTAACCCTCTCGCCAACACAAACAACAGGTTGTTGATTTGATAAAGTATCTTGATTTGTCCTGTCAAACGTTATCAAAGGATAGCTCTTTATTGTCCCATCATTTCCTTTCAAAACCACAACATTAGCATCAACATAATTTACTTCTCCGTCCATGTCTGCTTTAATAACCTTCTTAGTTATATCGCCAACGACTTTTTCAATACCAGTTGCTACAAATGGATTTTCTTTAAACAATAACGGCACCGCCTGCCTCATCATATTACAACCCATAAGAGCTCTTGCTGTGTCATTACTCTCAACAAAAGGTATAAAAAATGACATCATTGATGTTATTTGGCAAGTAGCAATACTTACATAATCTACATCGCGAACTCTTGCCGAAACAAAGTCTCCATTCAATCTAACGGTTATAATATTATCCAAATCAGAGGCTCTTGTAGAGAAGTCTGAAATATCAGCTATTTTACAATCCTTTTCCGCTTCAACGTCAAGATAAACGACCCTGTCTTCAATTTTTCCATCGGAAACTTTTCTATACGGAACTTCCACGAAGCCATATTCATTAACCCTTGCAAAACACGATAGAGAGACTACCAATCCGATGTTCTGTCCATCTGGCGTTTCAATTGGACATATTCTTCCATAATGACTATCGTGAATATCACGAACGTTTGCTGTTGCTGCATCCTTACTAATTCCACCAGCACCGAGAGCTGTAACCTTTCTAATATGCGTTATCTCCGATAAAATGTTTGTCTGCTCCATAAACTGGCACAAATCAGACAAAACAAAAAAGTCGTTGACAGCCTTAGAGACAGCATTTACAACAATATAATCAGAAGGGGAAGTGTTGTCTATAATTAAACCATTTAATTTATCCGTAGCAATGCTTACCAGTCCACGAACAGCATCGATAAAAACGCTACTTACAACTTCACCAACATTGCTTATACGCCTATTCGAAAGACTATCTACATCATCTGGATGAAAAACACCATTCTTATACGCAAAAAGACGTCTTGTAGTTGCAATTATATCATCAACACTCAGACAACAAAAATCATCGGGCAAATCCAGTTTAAGTATCCTGTTCATTCTCCGCCTTCCAACCCGCGTAATGGAAAAATTCTCGTCTGAAAAAAACATATTATTGAAGTATTCACGAGCCTCCTCCAAAACAAAAGGAATATGAGGTCTAAAAATACTCATTAACTTATAAAAAACGTCTTCCTCCGTCTCTTCATAAGAATCACAGATATCTCTTAAAAGTGCATCACAAAAAACATCCGAGCCACGATCTATGATCTCAATATTCGTTCCAGATTTCAAATCTTCCAAATCCCCATCTTGCAAGGTATAACAACAATTATAATCCCGCTTGCCAGAACTGAAAGAAGAATATAGAGTGCTACCGACTAAATCACTTGCATTGCAATAAATCTTGTTCCCACTAGCAGAAATCTGTCTTATTAAACGCTTAGTAATCAAATTACCTGACTTTACTAAAATTTCACCATTCTCATTCCTTATATTGAGATAAATTGTCTTATTGCACAACGAGCTGATATCAACATTCAGTGCAAAAACACCACTACCTTCATAGGTCAAGACAAATTTATCGTACACCTTCTCCACAATCTCTTGCCAAGAAAATCCCACTGCACGTAGAAAATAATGACCCCTAAATTTACGATATCTGCCGACCTTGCAATAAAAACCATCGTTATTAACTTCGTACTCAAGCTTATTTCCATAATGCGGACGAATTCCAGCAAGATAACTCATCTGCCCATTCGTGCGAAGAGCATTAGAAAAAAACACACCAGGTGAACGCTTTATTTGCGAAACAACTACTTTTTCCAATCCGTTGATGATAAACACCCCGTCATCAACCATAATTGGAAACTCGCACAAACAAACTTCACTCTCTTTTACATATCTTATACCACCGACCTTCTTCCCATCTTTTAAATCATATACCAAAAGTCTAACGACAACATATAGTTTTTTGGCATATGTTAAATATCTACTTTTACACTCTAATACATTTAGTTTTGGCTCTTCAAATCTGTGAGAAACATACTCAAGTTTAACACATCCGTATGAATCAGAAGCAGATAAAAAACGACTCAAAATATTAGTCAATGTACCATCCTTCTCTGCTGACCCATAAAGAAAGTCATTATAAGAACTTGCACTGGAAATGAAATAATCACCAAAGCGACCAACGCCACCGAAACGTGAAAAAGAACACCTTAAAACATTTTGCATAAGAAGAAAGTAAAAAAGAGAAAAAAGAAAAAAAAACAGGTGCTACTACTTCAAGTCAACTTTTGCACCCGCTTCTTCAAGTTTCTTCTTTATTTCTTCTGCTTCAGTCTTTGAAACACCGCCTTTAACTTCTTTTGGTGCCCCGTCAGCTATAGCTTTGGCTTCTTGCAAACCAACTCCCAATACTTCACGCAGAACTTTAATTACACCAATTTTCTTATCACCAGCGTTTGTCAAAACGACAGAAAATTCACTTTTTTCTTCACCAGCAGATGCAGAGCCACCAGCAACAGCACCTTGGGCAACAGCAACAGGAGCGGAAGCGGAAATTCCCCACTTTTCTTCCAACATCTTAACAAGCTTTGCACCATCAACAATTGACAACTCAGACAAACTATCAGCAATAGAAGACAAATCAACAGACATAAAAACAAAACAAAAACAAAAACAAAAAATTATTCATTACCCTTTTCTTTAAATTTTTCACTCAACAAGTATAGCAACGAAGAACCAACGGAATTGATTGCAACCATAATTCTTTGACGTGCACCTTCCAAAGTTGGTAAAGAAGCGAATTCCTTAATCTCACCTTCTCCGCAAAGTTCACCTTCGTTAATGCCAGAAACAAACTTCAAGGCTTTTTTGTCAAAACAATAATCATTTACAACTTTTGAAACACTTATGATGTCGTTGCAAAAAATAAAACCACTTTGACCTTTTAATTTTCCAAGTTTCTCACCATCATTACCTTTGACAGCAACGGCAAATAAAGTATTTTTTGCGACCAACAACTTCACGCCACACTTCTTTAACAAATCACCACGAAATAAAGATATTGTGCTCGCGTCGGCACCTTTATAGTCTACAACGACCAAACAACTATTTGAAGATGATAAATCCTTAATTTTAGCTACAACATCACTTTTTGCTATCATAACGAACTGATATCATTTACCTTAACCTTAATGGCAACACCCATTGTTGTGTTTAAAAATATATTTTGAATATAAGTTGCTTTCACACTCGCGGGTTTAACTTGCTTGACCACACTGAAGACCTCAGCAAGATTTGCTTTTAATTGTTGTTTATCAAAACTGACTTTACCAACCGACATCTTAGCAGAAGCATCCTTATCAACTTTTAAAGTTGAACGACCTTTCACAAGCAAAGAAACTGCTTTGACGGCTTCCTCAGGAGAAACAACGGTTCCGGTTTTTTGATTTGGCATCAAACCCTTTGGACCAAGAATTTTTGCTATCTTTGCAAGCTTTGGCATAATGCTTGAAGTCGCAACACATTTATCAAAATCGGTTAATTTTCCAGAAGCAACGTCAGCAATTAAATCATCGCCACCAACGGCAACAGCACCTGCTTCAAGTAAGTCCTTTTCAGCAACATCATTACAAAAAACAATAACTTTATTTTTCTTTCCATTGCCATTTGGTAAATCAACAAAAGTTTTGATCATACTATCCGGCTTGTTCATATCCAAACCAAACTTGATAACTAAATCAACGGACTCGTCAAACTTCACACCAGCAACCTCACGACATTTATTGATAATGTCAAAAGCCTCATCAAAACTATAATAGTTGTCGGCATTAACCAATTTCCGTATGCTTTCCATCCTTTTACTCATACCTAATCTACAACCTCAACGCCCATAGACTTTGCGGAACCTTCAAACATCCTTACCGCCGCGTCAATATTACCAAAACAATTTAAATCTGGCATTTTCTCCTCCATAGCCTTAATAACATCGGCTCTTTTAACTTTTGCAACTGGTGCAACACGACCGGTTGTCTTTGACCCAGAAGTAATACCAGCAATTTTTTTTACATAATATGTCATCGGTGGCTTTTTAACTAAAAAATCAAACGATTTATCCTTATAGACGGTTATAATCGTTGGACAAGGCAATCCTGCACTTGCCTTCGTTTGATCGTTAAATTTCTTACAAAAATCCATTATATTAACACCTCTTTGTCCGAGTGCGGAGCCAATAGGAGGAGCTGGATTTGCCTTTCCGGCTTCAATTTGTAGCTTAATCTGGCACAGAACTTCTTTCGCCATACAACGACAACGTTTGAAGATGTTTTTTTTAAAGTCAACAATTTCTTTTAAAATTCCAACAAAAATATTTTTCTTTTTTTTTAAAAAACTTTTTTCTATCCCGTGGACGTTTTGTTTTATGGGCGAGTTTTGCTCTATTCATTTGAAAGAGTTCCCAAAAGTAAATTTTAAAATAGACGAGGACATCGTCAATAAAATGGATAAAGTTAGAGAAGTTTGTAATGCTGTTTTCTCTTTGAGAAAGGAGGCAAATTTGAGAGTAAGAATGCCGTTGAAAAAAGTCGTCGTTTTTGGTGGTTTAAATCTCGAAGAACAATATATTTCAATAATAAAACAAGAGGTCAATACAAAGGAAGTGGAGGATTATTGTGGCAGTATCAACGATGTCGCGAGCGAAGAAGTTGTTTTAAATTTAAAAGAATGTGGAAAAGTTTTTGGCTCAAAATTAAAGACAATATTGGATGCACAAAGAAAGAAAGATTGGAAAATATTAGAAAATGGAGAATTGTTGATAGCAAACGAAAAAATTGATAAAAACTTGTTTGAAATTGTTTACAAAACAAAAGATGGACAAAAAACTTTTTATATCAGTAGATTTAACCTTTTGGTTGCGATAGAAGCATCAAACGACGTAGAGTTTATTATTGAAGGGCTTGCAAGAGATGTTATAAGAATGATACAACAAACAAGAAAAGACGAAGGACTTGAAATAAGCGATAAAATTGAAGCGATAATCAATACAAAAGATGAGATTTTTAAAGATGTAATTGAGAAATTTGATGATTACATAAAAGATCAAACCCTTGCGAATAACATTGAAGTCGTCAACAATATTGACAATATAGAAGACAAAGACAAATACAATATTGACGGATATTGTTTTGCCGTTAGCATTAAAAGGATTTAATAAATAACGAATATATGATTGAAATACATCGGGCAACAATTTCAAACGAAGTAAGTCTTAAAGGCATTGGTGTCTTTTGCGGGAAAGAGATTGAAGTAAGACTCGCTCCTGCAAATTGTGGCAACGGAATTCGTATAATAAGAACCGACATTGAAAACAATAACACTTTTCAAGTAAATAGATTTGCCACGTACGAAACCAGTCATTTGAATACTACGATATCAAATGGCACAAATGAAGTCAAAATGGTAGAACATCTCATTTCTGCTTTATGGTGTTTTAAAATTACAGACATAAACATTTACATTGACAGCGATGAAATTCCTATGCTTGACGGAAGTGCAAATTATTGGGTAAAATTAATAAGCAGTGTTGAAATAAAAGAATTTGAAGAAGCAAAAGAATGCAAATTTATTGATAAGGAAGTTGAGTTGAAAACAGAAGATAAATACATAATTGCAAAGCCATGCGACCATTTAAGAATAACATATACAATAGATTTTCCAGAAAAAACAATTGGAAAGAATACTTTTACGTTTGATGAATTGTTGAATAGCTACATAAAAGATATAGCACTTGCCCGAACATTTTGCACGGATAGACAAGTTGAAAATCATCAAAAAATAAAAAAAGCATTTTCCGATAATGATATTGTAATTTACGGCAACGAAGGCTTTCGTGTGGCAGGCAATAAATTGAGATACACAAACGAAGCAACAAGGCATAAAATTTTGGATTTAATTGGTGATTTAACAAGCACAGGCGACTTTATTTGTGGAGAATTTATTTGCTACAAAAGCGGACACGCAATGAATAGAGATATTATAAAACTAATATATCAAAACTAAAAAATTAAAGGTCAAAACAATAAAAACAACAATAAATAATACACCCACTTGATTTGTTTTAATTATATCGTCCTTAAAAAACCTGATTTTTTTCTATAATGATTTGTTTGATATCTTGTTCTTGCGTTTCCTACATATCTTGCATTTTTGCCATAAAACTCTCCTCGTCTATTGCTATTCACCACTTTTTTCTTATATGCATTCCGTTTTTGATTATCGATAGACGGGGCTGTGTTTTTAATAATTTTGCAACTACTCGCCTGTATGCTATCAATATCATCTGGAATAAACTTTCCGGCTTTTTTCGTTGGTCTATAAAGCCCGTCAACAGCCAAACCTCTTTGCATTGCTAATAAACAAATTTTCATTGGATGGACACCGGTTCCGTCAAAACGACATTTCGGGTCTTTCGCTAAGTGCCTCGTGATATAATCCGCGTGCGTCATACAAGTTCCGCCTCTTTGTGCTGATTGATTTACATATCTATAACTAACTTTCCCACGAAGTTCTGGAATAAATTTACTAATATACTCTTGAAAATCTCGCTTTACCGGCAAGGCATATCTATCATGTGTTTTTTTCCAACCATTTGAGTTAATCATATAAACAACTGCACTCCCTTGCTTGATTACGATGCAAAAACTAACCATATGGTGCTCATTTGCAAGTGGGTAAGAACCGGTAAAAACATAATTTCTATTTTTTAATCTACGAGCTTTTTTTACCGCTTTACCTATTTTTTTCATCAATCTTGTCATTCTCTTTTTTTTCTTCGCTGGTGTATATCTCCCTACAAGTTCGTTTGTATATTGTGAAATTATAACCAATTGTCGCCCATTTTTGTCTTTTACATTATGACGATAATTCAAAACTCTGTTATGTATCGCCATATGCGTGTATGCGTAAGGAAACTCCGCCGTAACGTTTTTATTAAAATATTCTTGTATCTTTTCCCCTATGTCATCCTCAGGTGCGTGGATTTCCTTGCCATCTTTGTCAAAAACTTTCTCAACATGATTACATTTATTCAATTCCACCTTGCCACCATTTTTAAAAACCTGCTCGGCAACCCATTTTGACATTGGAACTACAACCTCGTTTCCTCTTTCATCAAAAGTGGCAAAAAGATACACATCCTCGTAAATCTTCTTGGCAACTTCATAAATCTTTTCTGGCGAAAGTTTTCCTTTCGGCTTTACATTTCCATCTTCAATGGTAAAATACTTATTAACATCCAATTTTCTAATATTGTTTTTCTTTTTGTAATGAAAAAGAAAAAAACCTTTATAATTACGATTTGAACAAATATTCTTGTCCTTTTCCTCACCTGCGAAGCACTCGTAATTTTTGCCAACACCTTCAATCTGAAACATTGGAATGCCTGTGTTTTCGTCTTTTACTCTACTTTTTGAACCTAAAAAGTTTTCATTGTTTGCCAACCAGCCTAAAATATTTCCTTCTTTGCTGTTGTATCTTTTTTTTCCATCAACTTTACCCTCGTAAGCAACGTTTCTCTGTTTTGATGAAAAGTGCAAAAAATTTTTCTCGTCATTTAAAACATCTACCGATGGCATAACGTAAGTATTATATCAAAAACTAAAATAAAAAAAACAGATAACCTATTTAATCAAATTGGCAAAATTCTGCCAACGTGCTATGTTTTGATGGATATAAAAAGACTTCCGCAAAAAAAGTAGAAAATGACAATCAATTTATGATGAATATAAAATAAAAAATTAACGACTTCAAAAAAAAACAATAATTGTGACAATTATGCAAGTTGTTTACTTAGTCTTCTCAAAATTTCCAAACCTGGCAAAACTTTATTGCACATATATTGAATTGTTGAATTATGATGGCGAGCAACAAACGAAACTTTATCAAGCTTTTCCAATTTATTCAATGCGACAATTAAGTCGTTTCCGCTAACAATTGAAAACATCTTCTTTTTTTTTGTTGATATAGCAATTTTTTCACTGATAAACTTTGTTGAAAAACTACTTTTTTTGTTCCCAGAAGTAAGGAGATTGTCCCAAAAAACATATTTTGATAATTCAAGCACTTCGTTAATTCTTTTTAAAGTAGCATCAGCAACATCAATTATTATGTCATCCTCATCAAGATTGTTGATGCTCTTTTTTTGCAACTTGTCCGCAGTGCCTTTATCCTTTGAAACAATAACATCTTGCGGTAAAATAACCATACAATCGTTTTTTGATGCTTTAATCAACAAATCTTTTGCCTTTTCCAAAAGCATAGGTTCATAAAAAGATTTCCCTATTTTTTTGCCAGTAGCAACCAAGAAAGTGTTTGCAACATTTCCGCCAAGAACTACAAATTTAGCAACCTCAACGAGCTTGTTAATTAAATCAAATTTTTCGTCAAAATAATCACCGCCAACAATTGCAGTATTGAAACCTCTTTCGCTGTTTAGAAATAAATCCAATTTTTTTATTTCATTTGTCAAAACAAGTCCAGCGGAAGCTCTGACAAATACCGGCACACCCAAAGCAGATGAAAAAGATTTTTCACAATAACCAAAGGCATCATTGACGAAAACATTTATTCCATCGGCAAGTTGCTTTGCAAACTCCATATTAAACTCGCTTTCCTCACGATGAAAGAGTAAATTCTCCAAAACGATAGCATCACCGTATTCTGTCTTAAAGATTGCTTTTCTGCTCTTTTCTCCAATGCATTCGTCGCAAAAAGACACATCACAATGTAGTCTATCGTTTAGATATTTTGCTATTGGACGAGTTGAAAATCTTGCGTCAAACCGCTTTGCCGGATGTCCTAAGTGGGTCGCTATAACTACCCTCGCACCAGTTTTTATCAAATAGTTTATTGTTGGCATTGCTAATCTTATCTTTGTGTCATTTAGAATTACCCCTTTTTCATCAAGAGGAACGTCTAAGTCCGTCAGTAGAAAAATCGTTTTATTCGTTGTTGCTATGTCATTTACAACGTCAAAGTTTATCACAAAACAACTGACAAAACAGCAAGCGAGTTTTAAAAGTTGAAAATAAAAATCAACTTTCTCGCAACTTAAACATTTTTACAATCTGCCAATCACTTTTTGAGCCAAAATCGTTTTGAAAAACTTTCCCAATCTCCTGCGTTATGTGTATAATTTTTGCTTCATTTTCAAGCATTCCGTGTTGATAGATAACAAAATGAATTGGTGAATATTTGGTTTTTACAAGCAACAAATCTGCATCTTTAATATTTTCTACAAAATGGAAAAATTTTGATAAATACACGAACATCAACTCACTTTTAACATTTTGAAGATTTGTCCCATAAGAAATTTTTTTTATTTCTGCTACATTTTTATCTTTTAAAATGCTATTTTCATATAAAACACCAATTATAAGCCCCACGCAATCACAACCGAACCTTGTAAATCCGTGCCATCTAAAAGGAACATTGAGCCAAGATTGAGACATTTCAAACAAACTTTTTTTGATAAAAAATCATATACATTTTAAACAAAAAAATACCGCTGGAAGTCTAAAAAACCATCCCG
>AUXO012871643.1_pt1 | contig 18655 bp, 18 predicted proteins | sample 768731 | NCBI WGS metagenome assembly AUXO01 (sample SAMN02715735, study PRJNA202380) | gut metagenome | biome: sheep rumen | host: Ovis aries | place: New Zealand: Palmerston North
TCTCTGGCATAGCGCATAGCTAAATCATGCTCATGGGCACATAGTTTTGAACTTCTGATGATAGATTTATCAATTCCAGGAAATCGTTCTCTGAGTAGAGGAAGAACCTTCAGGCGAATGAAATTTCTCTCAAACTTCATATAGGTGTTTGAAATATCAAACACATGGGAAAAACCTAAGGCTTCAATAATATCGATAATCTCTGACTTATGAAGTTCAAGAAGAGGTCTAATCAGTGTTCCACGGTCATCGTGGACCATAAACCTCATACCAGACAGACCATAAGGACCAGAACCACGCTTTAGCGCAAGAAGAAAGCTCTCAATCTGATCATCAGCCTGATGACCGAGCAGAAGCGCACTGTGCTCATCAAGATTATCCAGAAGAGCTCTATATCGTTCAGCTCTTGAAACCTCCTCAGGAGAACGACCGTTGCCGTAAACAATATTGAGCTTAGGAGTCCTGATCTCTACCCCAACACTTTCACATAGCTTATGACAGTGCTTAAACCATACCGGATCATCCGCATCAAGGCCATGAATACAGTGAACCGCCAGAGCTGAATATCTCGGATCAAGCTCAGTAACTTTTTTTGCAACCAGGAGAACTAAAGTAGAATCGGCCCCACCAGATAGTCCTACGACCAGTTTGGATGGACCGATTGAAGAAATGATTTTTTGAGCAAGTTCAGTTACAACCTGCTCGGCTTTTTCTTTTAACAATATCCGTACTTCATTAAACGAGCATAACGCTGTTCTAACAGGCTCTCTGCTGGCAGATTCTGCAGGTCAGCAAGATCAAACTCGAGACGCTGCTTTAGGCTTTCAGCAACTTCATCGTAATTACGGTGAGCGCCACCTAAAGGCTCGGTTACAACGTTATCAATTAAACCCAGATCCTTAATTCTGTGAGCTGTAATGTTCATAGCCTCGGCAGCTAATGAAGCCTTATCTGCAGACTTCCACAGAATAGAAGCACAGCCTTCTGGAGAGATAACTGAATAGGTTGAGTACTGAAGCATATTAACTCTGTCACCGACACCGATAGCAAGAGCACCGCCAGAACCACCTTCACCGATAACAGTACAGATTACGGGAACCTTAAGATCTGACATCAGCTTTAAGCTCTCTGCAATAGCACCAGCCTGAGAACGTTCCTCAGCACCAACACCAGGATATGCACCTGGAGTATCAATAAAGGTAATTACAGGAATATTGAACTTCTCTGCAAGCTTCATAAGTCTCATAGCCTTGCGATAGCCTTCTGGGCGAGGCATACCGAAATTGCGCAGAGTACGTTCCTTGATATCACGGCCTTTCTGATGACCGATTACCATAACGCTCTGACCGTTAAGACGTGCAAGACCGCCGATAATAGCCTTGTCATCAGCAAAGGCACGGTCACCTGCAAGCTCGTGATAGTCAGTAAAAATTCTTTCAATGTAATCCATGGTATATGGACGCATTGGATGACGTGACAGCTGTGAAATCTGCCAGTCTGATAAAGAAGAAAAAATCTTCTTTGTCAGTTCTAGATTCTTTTTCTCTAACTGATTTAATTCAGTTGTTAAATCAACACTTGAGCTTGAGTCTGAGCTTAAACGCTTTAACTCTTCAATGTGAGCCAGCAGATCGGCAATTGGCTGCTCAAACTCTAAATAATTAATGTTCATCACTACGATGTAAACCTCATTGGGTACTATTCAGATAGACTAATTGTAAATTTTACTACAAAAATCGATTTGCTCAAAATATTGATACAGATCAATTTAGTGAAAATTCATCCAGATCGTCATTTGCCATCAGAATTTTCTTAACAGGACCGTAGCTTTTACGATAGCAGTCAAGAAGAGGAAGTTTTTCTAAAAGCTCTAAATGGGCCTTGGTTGGGTAGCCCTTGTGTTTGGCAAACAGATACTGAGGATACTGTTTATCCAGCTCATACATCTGTCGATCACGCTCAACCTTGGCAAGTATTGATGCTGCGGCAATTTCAGCAACACGTGCATCGCCCTTCACCACGGCCTGTGTGTTTATTCCCATATTTCGTGGAACCTTATTGCCGTCAACCAGCATCAGATCACACTTTAAAGCCATATTCTCGTAGGCTCTGCGCATAGCTTCCAGAGATGCATTGAGAATATTCATTGTGTCAATTTCCTGAGGAGTGCACTGTCCAATGCCATAGGCAAGAGCTTTTTCCTTAATCAGAGGCTCCAGAGCATCACGCTTTTTTTCAGACAGCTGTTTTGAATCATTAAGACCTTCAATAGGGTTGGCAGGATCAAGCACAACACAGGCTGCTACAACATTACCCATCAGAGGACCACGACCGGCCTCATCAACCCCGCAGACTTTGAAAACCGCAGGATCAATTGGATAAACAAAAGGTTCTAATACTATTTTTGCCATTAGAAAGGAACTTCTTATTCTGATTTAGCTTCAGATGTCTCTTCAGTTGCAGAACCATCCGTCTGAAGGCTCTCTGAAATTTCAGGAGCAGAATACTCTAGAGTCTGCATAGAAGCTACACTCTCAAGATTTGGAGTGGAGTCATAAGTACGGTTGATGATTTTGAAAACAGCATCGCATGCCAACTCATCAGAATTGCAGCGCATACTCTGATGGATATTTTCAAATTCTTTCTTCATCAGAATGTTATCGTAGACTAAAAGTTTGTACATCTCATCGGCCAGTGCCTGTGGAGTACAATCATCCTGAATAAACTCCTTTACCACCTTTCGTCCTGCAATCAGGTTAGGTAGTGAAAACACATTGATTTTCAGAAGTTTTTTGGCAATCAGAGCTGATAAGGAGCTAACCTTGTACGCAACGGTAAAAGGAGTCTTTAGCAGCATGGTTTCAAGAGCAATGGTACCGCAGGTTAAAAGCACAGCGTCAGCTGAAGCAATTGCATCCTGGGTATTTCCCACATAAACCGTAATCGATAAATCAGGAGCAACCTCAAGCCATATATCCTTAACCATACTTGCCAGAGCATAATTCGGTACAGTACAGATAAATACGGTATCAGGAAGCTTCTTCTTGATTATTCTTGCAGTATGGGCGTAAATAGGCAGCATCCTTGAGATCATGCCTCTGCGTGATCCCGGAAGAATAGCCATAACCTTGTCTTTTACAGGTTCAACGCTAGTCTTCTGTAGGCAGATCCTTTCGCGACAGACTTTAGGATCGATTGAAAGAGGAATAGAGTTTGCCAGAGTATGGCCCACATAGGTACAAGGCATATTTCTCTGAGCATACCAAGGCTTCTCAAAAGGAAGCAGAGCAAGAATCTCATCACAGGCTTTCTTGATTTTATCTACACGCTTCTCACGCCAGGCCCATACAGATGGACTTACGTAATGAATGGTAGGAATACCGGCCTGCTTTAATTTCATCTCCACGTGAAGATTAAAATCAGGCAGATCGATACCGATAAAAATACAAGGTTTGGCCTTAAGCAAAATCCTGATGATTTTTTTTCTGATGCTCAGAATCTTTGGAAGCTTGGAGAGGACCTCAAAGAATCCCATCACTGACAGCTCATCCATTTTAAAGGATGTAACCAGTCCCTGATGAATCATCTTAGGACCGCCAATGCCGATAAACTGGGCCTGGGGGTCTCTGCGCTTGATTGCCATCATAAGACCCGCACCAAGAGTATCGCCGGAGCTTTCTCCGGCTAATAGTGCATACAGATGTGGATTCTCACTTACAGGCATTAGCGAACAATTCCTCTACCATGATCCTTCAGGAAGTCGACAAGAGGTTTTACTTCTGCAAACTCTTCTGCAATTTTCTCAATTTCAACAATAGCTTCTTCAAGAGGAAGATGTTTCTTGTACAGAAGCATATATGACTTGAAGATTGCAGAAATTGCCTCATCAGAGAAGCCTCTTCTCTGAAGACCACGCTTATTGATTCCGAAAGGCTTAGCGTAATGACCTGCAGCCATAACATATGGAGGAACATCCATATTCAGTGCAGCCATGCCGCCAACCATAGCGTGACAGCCCACTCTACCGAACTGGTGAATTGCTGCAAGACCACCGAACACTACCCAGTCATCAATTACTACGTGACCAGCCAGGGTGGCATTGTTTGAGAAGATACAGTTATCTCCAATCACACAGTCGTGAGCTATATGAGTGTTGATCATGAACAGGCTGTTAGAACCGACAGTAGTGGTTCCTCTGCCCTGAACAGTACCTCTGTGCATTGAAACATGCTCTCTGATGACATTATTGTCACCAATGGTCAGAGTTGTTGGCTCTCCGGCGTATTTAAGATCCTGACAGCCTTCACCAATGGAACAGAACTGGTAGAAATGATTTCCCTTTCCAATGGTAGTTGGACCTCTGATAATAGAAAAAGGCTCAAAAATACAATCATCGCCAATGGTAACGTTACCTTCGATGATTACATTTTCGCGTATAGTTACATTTTTACCTAAAACTACATCTGGACCAATTTTCGCGCTTGGGTCAATAATTCCAGTTGATTCAGTCAATGTAATACACCTTACTAAAAATTAGTGTCTTGCACACATCAGGTCTGCAGTACAAACCACCTTTCCATCAACAGTTGCAACACCGCTGAATGAGGCAATACCACGTCTCTCCTTGAAGTATTCAACGTCAAGAATCAGCTGATCACCAGGTACAACCGGACGCTTGAAACGAGCATTGTCAATTGCAGCAAAATAATATAATTCACCCTCTTTTGGCTTGCCAACCATTGTAAAAGCAAGAATACCTGTAGCCTGAGCCATAGCTTCAAGGATCAGAACACCAGGAAGAATTGGCTTACCAGGGAAGTGGCCCTGAAAGAATGGCTCATTAATTGAAACATTCTTTACTGCCTTAAGAGTCTTTCTTTCACCATCGATAGAATAGTCTAGAACTCTGTCAACCATCAGGAATGGAAATCTGTGAGGTAACAGATTCATGATCTCTTCTACATTTAAGGTATGTGCACTTTCAACGATATCAGTCACTTTTTCCCCCAATAAATTTAATTATTTTTCTTCTTGTTCTGTTAAGGCCTTTAACTTAGCCTCAAGAGCTGCGATTCTATGGTACATATCATTGATATGCAAAAATCTTGATGTATTCAGACGCCATTCCTTGTTAGTTGTTGCAGGAATAACAGATGAATAAACACCTGGCTTGTCAATGCCTCTCATGCAGGCAGTACTGCCGGTCAGGGTAACCCCGTCACAAAGTTCGATGTGACCGTTAATTACGGAGGTACCACCGATAATGCAGTATTTACCGATGGTTACTGAGCCTGCAATTGTGGTCTGACCAGCAATAGCGGTTCCATAACCGATTCTGTCGTTATGAGCAATCTGACACAGATTGTCAATAATTACATTGTCTGCAATCACAGTATCATCAATTGCGCCTCTGTCGATACAGGTGCAGGCACCTATTTCAACACGGTTGCCGATAATAACTCTGCCGGTCTGAGGGATCTTGATCCACTCTCCACGCTCATTGGCATAACCAAAACCGTCAGATCCAATTACGGCTCCAGACTGAATAAGACAGTTTGCTCCGATCTGACAGTCATGATAGACACTTACATTTGGATAAATCTTGGTGTTATCACCTATCTTGGCATTAGGTCCGATGACAACATTTGCACCAAGCTGTACATTATTACCGATAACGGCACCCTTTTGTACATGAACACCAGGTCCTAATGCAACATTCTGACCAAGCACTGCAGTAGCGTCAACTACTGCTGTTGGATGAATTCCTTCGCAAACGGCAGGGGTTGAGTCAAGAAGCTGCGCCACCTTGGCAAATCCAACATATGGATCAGCTAAAACCAGAGCCGCACCTTTGGCATGTTCAACATCAGCCTGTTTTAGGATTACAGCTCCAGCTTTACTCTCTGACAGAACGGCTCTGTATTTTGGATCCGAGAGAAAACTGATTTCATCTTCTTTTGCTGTCTTAAGGTTGGCTACGGCCTTAATGTCGATGCTGCCATCTCCTATAAGCTGGGCGCCAATCTTATCAGCGATATCTTTTAATAACATTAGGAAACCTATTTATGTAAATATTATTTCTTTACTGGCTTTAACTTTGAAGCACGCTCAATAACATCCTTAGAAATATTTACAGCATCAGTAGCGTAAACAACAGTCTCGCCACGAACAACTAAATCAATGCCTCGCTCTTTAGCGATTCGGTCAATAGCTTCCTGAACAATACGACCTAGCTGAACCTCAGCCTCTCTCTGCTTTTTCTGAGAGTCTTCCTGCAGAGCCTGAGCCTTAAGATCAAACTCTGACTTTAAAGAAGCCAGCTTACGGTGAATCTCTGTAGCTCTTGAATCTTTAGCTGTCTTTAATTCCTGCTCTAGCTTTACACCCTGCTCCTGAATCTTGTCTAATTCAGCCTTTCTTGGGCCAAACTCTTTTTGCAGCTTCTCAGCTTCAACCTTTGCCTGTGGAAGCTCTGACATGATTAGAGGAACATTTACTACAGCGATAGAAAGATTGTGAGACTCGGTTGCAGCAGGAGCCTTGTCTTCAGCAAATGAAACCTGGGTTAATGCAAAAGTAAGTGCAGTAGCAATAGCTAGTTTTTTTAACATTTTTATAATCTCCATGTTTTAGAAGGTGCTACCAATATTGAAATTAAACTGTTGTGTGTCGTCGCCATCGTACTTTTTGATTGGCTTTGCAATGTTAAAGGACAGAGGGCCTAAAGGTGACATCCATACTAAAGAAATACCAGCAGAGGTTCTGTACTTGCTTGGTGATGAATAGTCATATTTATATATTCCTGAACGAGAATCCCATAGAGAACCGGCATCAAAGAATAATGAGGTTCTGATACTGTTCTTATAGGCCTCAGCCACAAGAGGCGTTGGGAAAATAATTTCAGCAGTAGCAGCCCAGAAAGCATTACCGCCGATTGAGTTGCTGGACTCATACCATTGAGAAGTATTCTTGTTCCAGTATATTGCTCGTGGACCAATGGAATTACGCTTGAAGCCTCTTAGCCACTCTGAACCACCCAGTGAGAAGTTATCGAAGAAAGGCATAATTTCCTTGGTACCGTTCTTGTCTCTGTAACCATTACCGTAACCGGTCTTACCTCTGAAGGAAAAAACATAGTCCTTATAGGTATTCAGAGGGAAGTAATGGAAGGTCTCAGCAGTTGCCTTGTAGTAATGAATATCTGAATTTGGAGTAGTGATCATTAAAGACAGAACCTGTCTTGAACCGTCAGTTGGGAATACTTTCTGATTCAGAGTATTACGGGTCAGATCAACACCTGCCTTGTAGTTAATAAAGTCTACAGCCTTCTGACCGTCCTTTCCGTACATATTGAAGAAAACATCTCCCTGCTGGAAATCAAGACCATTATTTTTGATTCGGTTACGTTCAACTCCCAGACTGTAACTGATAGACAGGGTTTCAGACAGAGGATATCCAATATAGCCGAAAGCACCAATGGTCTTATTGGTATAGTCGATAACATCAGCATCATCAGCGCCGTAGTAGTTATCCAGGAATACCTTGCCACCTAAACTTACGTTATCAACAGTGAAGTATGGATCAGTGTAGGAAACCTCCATGTGCTTGCGGTACTTATTCTCATAGGCATTAATTGCGCCCTGAGTACCCCAGCCGAACAGGTTGCTCTGAGAAATACCCGCCTGAATAGTCAGACCTGAATCAGTACCGAAACCGATACCTCCGGAAATAGAACCAGTAGGTCTCTCTTTAATTTTAGTATTGACATTTACAGTATCATCTGAGCCACCGACCTTCTCTGTAGTAAGCTCCGCGGTCTCGAAGTAACCGGTTCTGTCCAAGCGTTTCTTAGAGACATCCAGAGCTTCAGATGACAGCCATGAACCGTCCATCTGACGCAGTTCACGTCTGATCACGACATCATCGGTAGTGTCATTACCGCTAATGAATACCTGTGATACGTGCACACGCTTGCCAGGCATTACATTGAACTGAAGCTCAACAGTCTTTTCCTTATCGTTAAATACTGGGAAAGCCTTAACCTCAGTATTTGCATAACCGTACTTACCCATGATGGAAGCAAGAGTCTTTTCGTTCTCAGTAATCTTGCGCTGATTGTAGATTTCCCCCTGCTCAATGGTTACAGCCTTAACCAGCTCATCACCATACTTAAGCGTATCACCTCTTACAGAGGTTCCGGAAATCTTGTACTGTTCGCCCTCGTTAATGGCGATAGTCAGATAAATGCCTTTCCTATCAGGGGTCAATTCAACAGAGGTGGAGTCAATCTTGAAGTTAACAAAGCCTCTGTCCATGTAGAAGGACTTTAGAGATTCAAGATCAGCACGGAACTTCTGTCCGTTGTACTTTGTATTTGCCATGAAATTCCACCATGGAACATCATCACGAAGCTCCATCTGAGCCAGCAGCACCTCCTCAGGGAAGGAATTATTGCCCACGATGTTGATCTGCTGAATCTCTGCTGCCTTGCCTTCAATAATCTCAATCTTGATATCGGCACGGTTACGTGGCAGATGGGTAATTACAGCCTTTACAGAGGCCTGATACATACCAGATGAGTGGTAGAAATCCTCTAAAGACTTTTCAATGGTATTTAAAGCCTGATTATTCAGAGGCTCACCAATGCGGATGCCCTGATCTTCAATAACCTTCTGAAGATCATCTTTCTTGATGTTTACGTTACCTGAAAAATCAATCGCACCAACAGTAGGTCTTTCCTGAACGGTTACGATGAAGGTGTTACCGTCACGAGACAGCTTAACCTCATCAAATTCGCCTGTAGCATACAGTCTCTGCATGGCAAGAGCTGTATTCTCCTGAGACATGACATCCCCTTCCTTAACAGGAAGAGCAAGCAGAACAGCGCCCTTGGTTACACGGTTCAGGCCCCTGACCTGAATATCGCTGATAACAGGATCACCGGCTGCAAATGCAGAGGATGAAACACCTAATACTGATGCTACTGCAAGACTTAGGCTTGCGATTTTTATAGATAAATGAGATCTCATCTTAAAACCATTGTGTTTGTTTAGAAATTTATAAACCTTTTATATCGTTAAAGACTGCAAAAACTGTCAGGGTCAATAATACCGCTGCGCCTATTGAAGTTAGAAAAGCCTGAGTTCTGGCACTAGGCTCTCTGTGCATAATTGCCTCATAGGCTAAAAATAAAAGCTGACCGCCATCTAAAACTGGTATCGGAATTAAATTAAGGATACCTAAGTTTACACTAATAGCAGCCAAAAAACTTATAAAGATAATCAGGCCAAACTGAGCACTTTCCTGAGCACCTTTTGCAATGGCAATCGGACCGGAAATGTTGTCAGCAGAGATGCTTCCGTTAATCAGCTTATACGCAGACACGACAACCAGCTTTGACATGCTGGCAGCATCTTTTATGGCTTTCCCAAAAGCCTCCACAGGACCATATGATACCATGCGGCTCAGACCTTCAAGAGGTTCCACTTTTGCGGCTATACCTACAAATGGTTTGGCTTTTTTAGCTTTTGAGTTATTTTTTAATTCTGGGACAACGATCGCACTGTATTTTACACCGTCACGCTCAACTACAAGTTCCATTGGTCTGCATTCTGAATCGGCGATGCTTTCCTGAATTCTGAACCAGGAATCAACTTCCTGTCCGTCAATCAGTACAATTTTATCACCAACTTTAAGGCCTGCTTTATCTGCAGGAGAATTTTTAACCACTGCCCCTAGGGTATTGGTGATATTTCCAAAACAGATCTTAAGCCCTAAAACATCCAGAGGAGACTCATTACGATTGAGGGTAAAATCCTTTAAAGAAAGCGGCAGTGTACGGGCTGATCCCTTTCCCATATCAGATTTGACAACAACATCAAGAATCTTGTTGGAACCAGTATATTCAACAAGGGTATAAACAAAGTCTGACCAGGTCTCAATACTCTTGCCTTCAACTGCCTCAATACGGTCGAAAGTCTTAAAGCCAGCTTCCTGAGCGATAGACATAGGAGCAACATCTCCAACCACAGCATAACGCTCGGAAATACCTGACATATTGACGATGGTAAAAAGAATAACAGCCAGAGCAATGTTGAAGAAAGGCCCGGCAAAAATAATAATGGCTCTCTGCCATACAGGCTTTGCCTTAAAGGAATCAGGTGACAGACCTTCATTTGAAGGCATCAGTTTATCACCCTGAGCTGGATTATTCTCGCCTTCCATCTTAACGTAGCCGCCCAGAGGAATAGCGCTTAAAGCATATTCACAGCCATCCTTTCCAGTTTTCTTGTAAATAACAGGACCAAAGCCCAGCGAAAAACGCAGGACCTTAACCTTACAGGCACGAGCGGCCAGAAAATGACCAAGCTCATGAATGGTAACCAGTATTCCCAGAGCTAGCAGGAAGTAAAAGATACCGCCTATAAAGTTAACCATTAGCCAGCTCCTTAACAGCCTGTATAGCAATCTCTCTTGACTGAGAATCAGCGTTCATAACCTCATCCACAGTCTTAAGTTCTGGTGAACCGAAGGTATTTAAAACCTTCTCCACAACGACTGCTATGTCTGTATATCTGATTTTTTCCTTAAGGAAGGCATCTACCGCGATTTCATTGGCGGCATTAAGAGCTGTTGTTGCACCCTGTCCACTCACACTTGCCTGCATTGCAAGCTTCAGACAAGGATATCTGTCATAATCAGGAGCTCTGAAGGTAAGCTCTCCCAACTTTTCAAAATCAAGAGGAGCAACACCGGATTCAATTCTCTCAGGGAATCCCATTGCCACAGCAATTGGAGTTCTCATATCCGGCTGTCCCATCTGGGCTAGAACAGCACCGTCGGTATAGGCAACCATGGAGTGAATAACTGACTGAGGATGAATAACAACCTTGATATCCTCGTCTGTTGCATTGAACAGGTAACGAGCCTCAATAAACTCAAGTCCCTTATTCATCATGGTGGCTGAATCAACAGAGATCTTAGGCCCCATTGACCATACTGGATGAGCTACGGCCTGCTTTGGGGTAACAGCAGGAAGCTCTGCCAAAGGAGTATCTCTGAATGGACCGCCAGAACCTGTTAAAAGAATCTTTGAAACATTTGCCTTCTTTAAATCACAGAAACCAAGGTTGGTCTGCAACTCATAAGGAAGACACTGGAAAATAGCACTGTGCTCGCTGTCTACAGGAAGAATCTTTGCACCGTATTTCTTGGACTCTTCAAAGAAAATCTTACCAGACATAACCAGAGATTCTTTGTTGGCAAGTGCAACAATACAGCCGGTCTTTACAGCAGCAAGAATTGGCTTGAGTCCTGCAGCACCGACAATTGCGGCTACAACTATCTCTGCAGCACCGTCACCGGATAATTCTTCAACACCCTTCTGACCTTCAAGCACCTCAGCAAACAGATTCTGCTTTTTCAGCTCTTCCTGAAGTTTCTTGCAGGCAAGAGTATCTGCAAGAGCAACTCTCTGTGGCTTAAATTCCCTGATAATCTCAATAGTCTTGTCGACTGATGAATTTGCAACAATTCCGTGCAGACGGAATTCATCCTTGTGTCTTCTGATTACATCAAGAGTTGAGGTTCCGATTGAACCGGTAGCACCTAAAAGAGTAACACTTTTCATACTAACGTAACTCCCCGCTTACCAACCAGATGACTGTCAGAAATACAGGAATGGCAGCAAGCTGTGAATCAATACGATCAAGCATGCCTCCGTGGCCTGGGAAGATTTTGCCTGAATCCTTGATACCAACGATTCTCTTGAGCATACTCTCCACAAGATCACCGATTACAGAGAACACGATTGCAGCCACACAGGCACAGGTTAAGGCAAACTTGTTATCTGCGTACTGACCGAACCAGCCCATCTGCATGAAAATGTACATGCCGATTAGTGCGGTAACAAGGCCTCCGATAAGACCTTCAACAGTCTTTTTAGGACTTACATTAGGCAGCATCTTGTGCTTACCCAGGAAATAACCTGTAAAGTAAGCACCAGAATCTGCACACCAGACCAGAGCCATTACACTTAAAACCAGGAATGAGCCTGCAAGATTATTGGTTGCATACTCACTGGCTCTTAAAATCAGAAGTCCCATCAGGAATGGAACCAGAAGCAGAATACCAATGATGGTGTTTAAAATAAGATTCTTATGCCATCCAGTATTATGTGGATATTTTATCAATAAAGGTAAACTGCCTATCCAGACAATCATACCTGCGACAGTGATGTACTGTGCGGTTGAAGGAATGCCTGTATTGATAAAATTTCCAGGATTGCCAACGGCAATAAAGGACAGAACTGCACAGATACATGAAATCAGAATGAAAGGAATTCTGCTCTTGTAGCCTAACAGAGGGCCCATTTCATAAGCACCTACAGCATACATAAACAGACAGCCCATGGCATAAATTGCATAATCAGCCTTAAACAGCCATGCAAGTACGGCCACAATCAGGACAACAGCTGTACAGATTCTTGTTAACATTATTGATTATCCTTTTTTTGTACCTGAGCAGAGGTCATGCCGAAACGACGCTCTCTGCTATTGAAAAAAGTAAAGGCCTGAATTAAATCTTCTTTGCCGAAATCCGGCCACAGAGTATCTGAGAAAAAAAGCTCAGCATATGCTGCCTGCCATAGCAGGAAATTACTGATTCTCTGCTCTCCGCCGGTTCTGATCATCAGATCAACGTCAGAGATGATATCAAGCTGTTCGGTAAACTGCTCTTCTGTTATAGCGTCAATATCCAGAGACTCATCTGAACACGTGTGCATAAGTTTTTTGCATGCCTGAAGGATATCCCAGCGGCCACCATAGTTTGCAGCGATGTTAAGTTTCATGACATCACAGTCTGCAGTTAAATTTTCAAGCTTTTTAATCTGAGTCTGAAGAACTTTTGGAAAACGGGAAATATCGCCAGCAATTCTGGTACGGATTCCGTTATCTAAAAGATTTTTGCTTTCTTTGCGGATAGCCTGGACAAACAGGGTCATAAGGGCGTTAACTTCCATTGAAGGTCGTTTCCAGTTCTCACTAGAAAATGCAAAAAGAGTTAATTCCTTAACTCCCATCTTTGCACACTCAGTGATAACTCGTCTAACAGCATTAGCTCCCTCTTGATGACCACTTACTCGCTGTTTTCCGCGAGATTGTGCCCATCGACCATTTCCATCCATAATAATGGCTAAATGACGAGGAGCAGTTAAGCTCCCCGGAGTATTTGGACTAATCGGCATACAGATGAATTAAATTTCCATTAACTCTTTCTGTTTTGCTGCCAGAAGATCATCAGTCTTCTTGATTGAAGCATCAGTTAGCTTCTGGATCTTTTCTTCTGCAGAACGCTGATCATCCTCAGAAATCTCTTTGTTCTTCTGAAGGTCTTTTACTTCTGCATTAGCATCACGACGGATGTTACGAATTTCTACCTTTGACTGCTCTACTTCGTTCTTAACGATCTTAACCAGCTCTTTACGACGCTCTTCGGTTAATGGAGGTAGAGGTACACGGATTTCAACACCTGCAACAACAGGATTTAAACCTAATTCTGACTGCTGAATTGCCTTTTCAACTGCCTTGATTGCGTTTCTGTCGAATACGCTTAACTTAAGGGTACGGGCATCTTCAACATTGATCTGTGCTACCTGACGTAATGGGGTCTGGCTGCCGTAGTAATCAACCATAATACCGTCAAGTAAAGCTGGCTGAGCACGTCCGGTACGAATCTTTGATAGGCGTACATCTAAAGACTCAACAGCCTTGTTCATACGAGCTTCTGCATTTTTATGAACGTCATTTAACATTTATATAAACTCCTTAATCGCTAACCACAGTTCCTTCGGCTTCACCAATTGCAGCCTTATCAAATGCACCAGGTTTATTCATAGAGAATACTCTAATTGGCATGTGATGTTCACGTGCTAATGCAAAAGCAGTGAGGTCCATCACTTCTAATTGTTTAGAAATAACCTCATCAAAGGTTAGAGCATCAAACTTGGTAGCACTCTTGTCTTTTACAGGATCTGCCGTGTAAATACCATCAACCTTGGTAGCTTTTAAAACTTCAGAGCATTGAAGTTCAATTGCTCGTAAAACAGCAGCTGTATCAGTTGTAAAGAAAGGAGAACCTGTACCTCCGGCAACAATCAGGCTGTACCCCTGGTTTAGCAGGTCACGACCTTCTGTTGCACTGTACTGAGCTGTAATAGATGGAATTCCATATGCACTCATAAGTACACACTTGCCACCCTGAGACTTTAATTCCTCTCTCATTGCAAGTCCGTTCATGATAGTTGCAAGCATACCCATCTGGTCGCCTGAAACTCTGTCAAAACCTGCTTTCTGTAATGCAGCTCCACGGAAAATATTTCCGCCACCAATTACCAATACGGTCTGAACACCCTTTTTCTGAACTTCTCTGATTGCCTTTGCAGTCTGAGATAGAACAGCAGGATCAATTCCAAAACCAGTATCTCCACTTAAGGCTTCACCTGAAATCTTAAGTAGAATTCTACGAACGTTACTTTTCTGCTCCGAAGACATTATTTGTTTACTCCGCCAAATTACTTCTGTGCGGCTGCAACCTGAGCCTGAACCTCAGCTGCAAAATCAACAACCTGCTTCTCGATTCCCTCGCCAACCTCTAGACGAACGAATGAAACAGCGTCAGCGCCCTTCTCTTTCAGCATCTGACCAACGGTAACTTCTGGGTTCATAACGAACTGCTGACCGGTTAGAGAAATTTCACCGGTGAACTTCTTCATACGGCCTTCAACCATCTTCTCAGCGATGTTCTGTGGCTTGCCTGAGTTCATAGCGATCTCGATCTGAACCTGACGCTCGTGCTCAACAACGTCTGCTGATACATCCTCTGGCTTAACGAACTGAGGCTTAGCAGCACATACGTGCATAGCAACGTGCTTAGCAGTCTCGGTATCGCCACCCTTAAGAACAACAGCAACACCGATGCGCTTGTTTGAGTGAACGTATACACCAACAGTCTCATCAGCATTTGCGTTAACTAATGAAACACGACGAACCTGTAGATTCTCACCGATCTTAGCAACTAAAGCAGTTAAACATTCAGCAACAGTCTGACCATCTAACTGAGCGTTCTTTAAAGCCTCGATGTCAGAAATGCTGTTTGCAAGAGCAACGTCAGCAACCTTCTGAGCGAACTCAACGAACTCTGCATTCTTTGCGCAGAAATCGGTCTCTGAGTTTACTTCAACTAAAGCAATCTTGTTGCCGTTCTGAGCAACAGTGATAACACCTTCAGCAGCAGTACGACCAGCCTTCTTAGCAGCCTTAGCAGCACCGCTCTTACGCATTGCGTCAATAGCAGCCTGCATGTTGCCGTCAGCAGCAACTAAAGCCTTCTTACAGTCCATCATACCTGCGCCAGTAGCGTCACGTAGTTCTTTAACCATAGCAGCGGTTACGGTAGCCATGTTTTATTCCTCTTAAATCTGTAAAAGGCCGGATAAAACCGGCCTTATAAAAGTTCACGTAATCTATGACGCAACCTGCGCCATAGCATCTAGATCTAAATTAAAGATCCAATCAAACTTATTCAGCCTTTGCAGCTTCTTCGCCAGCAGCTTCAGCTACTTCAGCCTTTTCCTGATTTACAACCTGTGAACGAGCAGCGTTGATGGTCTCAACTGCGCCCTTCAGGTATAAGTCAACAGCGCGGATAGCGTCGTCGTTACCAGGAATTACGTAATTTACGCCGTCTGGGTTTGAGTTAGTATCAACGACAGCAACAACAGGGATACCTAGGTTGTTAGCTTCTTTGATAGCGATGTGCTCTACTTCAGCATCGATTACGAATAATGCGTCTGGTAGACCACCCATATCCTTGATACCGCCTAATGAACGGTTTAACTTCTCAAGCTCACGGGTACGTAGTAATGCTTCTTTCTTAGTTAACTTATCGAAAGTGCCATCCTGAGTCTGAGCCTCTAATTCCTTTAGACGCTTGATTGACTGACGAACGGTCTTCCAGTTGGTTAACATACCGCCTAACCAACGGTGATCAACATAGAACTGACCACATGCAGTTGCTGCAGGACCTACTTTATCGCTTGCTGCGCGCTTGGTACCAACGAAAAGAACCTTACCCTTGTGAGCAACAGTGCTGCTTAGGAAGTTCAATGCTGACTCGTAGCACTCAACAGTCTTCTCTAGGTTGATGATGTGAATGCCGTTGCGAGCACCAAAAATGTACTGCTTCATTTTAGGATTCCAGTAACGGGTTTGGTGACCGAAGTGAACGCCAGCCTGTAGCATATCGCGCATAGTGATGGTAGACATATTAAATATCCTCTAAATTAGGGTTAAGCCTCCACTGTTCCGCCTGACTAACCATAATAATGGCACCCAGTCATGGACGTTGACAAACAGTGTGCGTTTTCTAAAAAAAAATAAAAAATCATACTCACTGAGTATTAATTTACCTTTCATGTACCCACACAAAAGGCACGTTATTTTATCATGTTTTTTTAATTATTTTGTAAATTTTTTATCCTTATAATTCAAGTCTGTAATCAGCGGTTCCCACTGTAATATTGACTATGACTCAGGAAACCAAAGAAATGACATTCGACACATACCAGGATCAGTCTAATCTGCTAACATTTATTACGAGGTGGACAGGAGAAAAAAACATGCACTACGATAATACAGTTAAAGCAGTCTTTCTTAAGAGACCAAACCGCTTTATTGCACAAGTGAATCTCAACGGAGAGGTCGAAACTGTTCACGTTAAGAATACGGGACGCTGCAAGGAACTTCTGCTGCCACAATCCAAAGTCATTCTGTCAAAATCTGCTAATCCTGCCCGCAAAACCAAGTACGATCTTATCGCTGTTGAAAAATCAGGCCTAGGACTGGTAAATATCGACAGTCAGGCACCAAATGCTCTTATGAAGGAATGGCTTACAGGCAAATTCGATGTTATAAAACCAGAATACAAGTACGGTAAATCCCGAATAGACTTCTATCTGGAAAAAGGTTCCAGAAAATATCTTGTTGAAGTTAAAGGCTGTACTCTTGAAGAGGACGGTGTGGGATACTTTCCAGATGCTCCTACACTAAGAGGCGTGAAACACATTTATGAACTGATAGAAGCTCATAAAAAAGGATTCAGATGTGCGCTGGCTTTTGTGATACAGATGCCTGAAGTTACAGAAGTAAATCCTAACGGAAGGATTCATCCTGAATTTGAAACAGCGTTTGAAGAGGCAGTCAAAGCCGGCGTAAAAATATGGTTTATCGGCTGTAGCGTCACAGAAAACTCTCTAATTCCAGATACAAATCGCATAAAGGTAGAGTTTTAGCCACAATGTGAGATAATATTTCGAACAAGTAATCAAAAAGCTCAAAGGTGAACACATGGATATTACCCTATTAGGAACAGGAAATGCTTTTACAACTGAAGTCTACAACACCTGTTTTATATTAAAAGATTCAAACGGTAATTTTCTGGTTGATGCCGGCGGTGGTAACACCATCATGCGTCAGTTAAAACACACCGGTACGGACTGGAAACAGGTTAACGATATTTTCGTAACCCATACTCATATTGATCATATTGTTGGTATGGTCTGGCTGAGCCGACTTATCTGTCAGAAATCCCGTGAAAAGGTCTTTGACGGAGTAGTCCGTGTTTACGGTCATGATGAAGTAATCAAAACCATCTATGATCTTGCCAAGATGCTGCTTTTAGAAAAGGATTTCAAATTCGTCGGCAAATCTCTGCAGCTGATTCCGGTTACAGACAGAGAAACCGTAAAAATCTGCAGTCACGATGTTACTTTCTTTGATATCCACTCAACCAAGACCAAGCAGTTCGGCTTTGCACTTGACGGAAAGAAACTGGTCTGCTGCGGTGACGAACCTTGCAACGATTCAATAAAAGATATGGCAAGAGATGCAGAATGGCTGATGCACGAAGCTTTCTGTCTGTATTCTCAGGCAGATATCTTCAAGCCATATGAAAAACACCATTCCACAGTGAAGGATGCCTGTGAACTGGCTACTGAACTGAATGTAAAGAACATCATTCTCTACCACACTGAAGAGAAGAATATCAAAAACAGAAAAGAGCTTTATCTTGATGAAGGAAAGCACTATTTCAACGGAAATATCTTCGTTCCAGAAGATCTGGAAACCATTTCAATTTAATCGTTTTTAAATCTTCTCAAGAGCCTTCGGATATGTACATCTGAAGGCTTTTTATTTACCTGCGTTTTGCAGTAAAAGTGAAAAAAATACATAATAGTTGTTACTGCAGCCTAGCCTTAATCTTGGTTATCAAAACATAAATATCCAGTAGTCTTTATTCTTTGAATTCTATAAAATACAGGGAAAAGAGGCGGGATAAAAAAATGTCACCACTGGTGACATTTTTTAATAATTCAAATTTGTGAAACAATGTACCTGCTCTAACTATTTGTTATGACTTAATTTACTAATCTGTTGTTTTCTCGCATAAATTTTATATTCTAAAAAAGTGTCACCAGTGGTGACACTTTTTGGATAAAGGAAAGCCAATTACTCATGAACCTATCAGATCCGACTTTTACAAATATATTACAAATCATAAAAGACAGTCGTGAAAAAGCCTTAAGACAGGTTAATAC
>AUXO015132591.1_pt1 | contig 18654 bp, 14 predicted proteins | sample 768731 | NCBI WGS metagenome assembly AUXO01 (sample SAMN02715735, study PRJNA202380) | gut metagenome | biome: sheep rumen | host: Ovis aries | place: New Zealand: Palmerston North
TAATGTTACTATCTACAATCCTTATAAGATTGTTGGATCTTCAGGTCAAAGAGTAATTTCAAAATTAGTTATTGAGAATGTTGAAACTAAAGAGCAAAAGACTTTAGATGTCGAAGGTTTATTCATTTTCTTAGGGGCTACTCCGATGACTGAATTTTTAGGATATATGGATATTTTAGATGAAAAAGGAAATATTGCTGTAGATGAACATATGAAAACTAGAGTTGACGGATTGTTCGCTATAGGCGATATTAGAAATGCGGTCTTAAGACAAGTAATCACCGCTGTAAGTGATGGTGGAGTTGCCGCGGTATCCGCAAGAAATTATTTAAATAGTTTAAAGAAGTAATGGCTAAAGGAATAACGTTTACTAAAAAAGTCAAAGAGGAAATTACTTTAGATACTTTTTCTCTCGAAGAGAAAAGGGCGATTTTATCTGGATTCATACGTTATTCTGGAACCTTATCAATCTCTCCGAAGATGATGATTAGTTTTTCATCATCTTCTGCTTCCGTTTCTAAATTTATGTTTCAAGCTTTGAAAGAAGTCTATGGAATTAAACCTAAATTGAATTTTACTAAGCAACTTAGATTGGATAAAAATACAATCTATCACGTTGAAGTAAATGAGAAGACTTTAGAAATCTTAGAAGATTTAGAAATCTACAAAGATTTCGAACCTATGATTTCCACCAAGAAGTTTTTAAATAACGAATTATTTAGATTCTTTATAATTGGAACTTTCTTAGCTTCAGGTCAAGTTAGCGATCCTAATTCTGGAAGATATTTCTGCGAGATGGTCTTTAACGAGGGAGAAGAAGCTGACGTCGTATTAAAGAAGTTGCATTCTTACAAAGATGAAAACACTATGTCTTTTAAGAAAATTAATAGAAGGAACAAGTGGGTTTTGTATTTAAAACAATCGGATCAAATTTCCGTCTTCTTGAATTTCTTAGGGGCTGTAGGTATGATGTTTGAATTTGAAAATGCCAGGTTGGAAAGAGATTTTATAAATAATGAAAATAGACTTACCATCTGTGCGCAAGCTAATTACTCTCGTTCATTAAAAAACGGAGAAGAGAACATCAAAGATATTCAATTGCTTAAAGAAAAAATAGGGGATGTTTATTTTACTGAAAAAACTAGACTTCTAGCGGAAGTGAGAATGGAACATAAAGATGCTTCGTATCAAGAACTTTCGGAATTTGCCGCGAATAAAGGTTTAGTTATGTCTAAATCAGGAGTGGTTCACGTTTTTAAAAAGATTCACGAGGATGCACTTCGTATTCAAAAGGAAATGAGTACAGAAGATAAATAACAATATTCTATTTTAATAAGTCGAGAATTTATTTATAATCTTCTTTGTGAGTGAGGAACAGATAAAATGGATAAAGTTAAGTTTGATTGCGTAATCATCGGGGCAGGGCCCGCAGGTATTTTTACTGCCTTGAAATTAAATAAACTTAATAAAGATGCTAACATTTTGATCGTCGATATGGGTCGTAAGCTTTCATCTAGAACTTGTCCGGCTCGTAAGACTGGAGTCTGCGTTCACTGCAAACCTTGCGGAATTGTTTCTGGATGGTCGGGAGCCGGAGCTTTTTCCGATGGTAAATTATCTTTATCTAGGGAAGTCGGTGGTCATTTAGCTGAATATGTCGGAGATGACAAAGCTGATGAATTAATCAAAGAGGCTGATGATATTTATTTGAGCTTTGGAGCGGATAAAGAAATTCATGGCTTAGATGATAAAAAAGTAGAAGAAATTAGCTATGAAGCTAGTAAATACAATATTAAATTGATTCCTTGTCCTGTTCGTCATTTAGGTACTGAACGCGCTTTTGATGTCTTAGGTAAAATGTACGACGCTTTAATGGAAAGTGGGAAAGTCACTTTCTGGGAATTATCAGAGGCTACAGATATTTTAGTAGAAGGTAATTCAGTAAGAGGAGTTATCGTTCATAAAGGTAAAGAGGATATTGAAGTTGAGACTTCTTCTTTAGTAGTCGCTCCTGGTAGAGGTGGGGCAGAGTGGTTAGAAAAAACTTGTAAGACTCTCAATATCAAAAAAACAAATAATGAAGTTGATATCGGTTTAAGAGTTGAAGTTCCTAATTCAGTTATGGATCACTTAACTAAATATCTCTACGAAGCTAAATTAGTCTATTACGGAGATACTTACGAAAATAAAGTTAGAACTTTCTGTATGAATCCTGGAGGAGTTGTCTCTGAAGAACATTACGAATCTGGTATTGCTGTAGTTAACGGCCATTCTTACGGGGATAAATCTAAGTGGACAGGTAATACTAATTTTGCAGTTTTAGTCTCGACAAAATTCACTGAACCATTTAATCAACCTATTGAATTTGGTCAATATATCGCTAGATTAGCAAATATGTTAACTGGAGGACCTATCATGGTTCAAAGATTAGGCGATTTACTAAAAGGAAGACGTACAACTAAAGAGAGATTGGCTAAATCTACTACAGTCCCTACTTTAAAAACGGCGGTTCCAGGTGACTTATCTTTCGTCTTACCACCTAGACAATTAACTTCTATTTTAGAAGCTTTAAAAGCTTTCGATAAATTGTGTCCAGGTCTATATTCAAAAAACACTTTACTCTATGGTATTGAAGTGAAATTCTATTCTTCTAGAGTTAGCGTCGATGATAAATTGATGACTAGCATCGAAGGTATGTACGCTATAGGAGATGGGGCAGGTGTTACTAGGGGATTGATGCAAGCTTCCGCTACAGGGATTTACGTCGCCAATACTATCGCAGAAAAATTAAATAAAAAATAATAAAGTCGTAATATTTGTAAATTCTCATATATCTTTTCGAAATATGAAATAGAATATCACTCTACTTATATTTTTGATGTGCAAATTTGATTGATTCTAATAAATTAGGCTTGTTAGTAATAATTAATTCACATTATTTTTATGCTTTTTATTAAAATTTAAAATGATTAGTAGACTAACTTTTTAAATTAGTTATACATTTGTTTAAATTTGAATTTTATTTCTTTAAATTATTATTTTTCTACTCTATAATATATTTGTTTAAAAAGGAGGACATTTATAGAATGTCAGTAAAAGTTGCTATTAATGGTTTCGGACGTATCGGACGTCTCGCTTTCAGACAAATGTTTGGCGCTGAAGGTTATGAAGTTGTCGCTATCAATGATTTAACTAGCCCTAAGATGTTAGCTAACTTATTGAAATACGATACCGCTCAAGGTGGTTACTGTGGCTTTATTGGTGAAAATAAGCACACCGTCACTTCTAAGGAACCTGTTTTAGGTGAAGATGGCAAGACTGTCGTCGTTCCTGGCTCCATCACTGTCGATGGTAAGGAAATCACCATTTATGCCGAACCTAAGGCTCAAAACTTACCTTGGGGTAAAATCGGTGTTGATGTCGTCTTAGAATGTACTGGTTTCTACACTTCTAAAGAGAAATCTATGGCGCACATCGAAGCTGGTGCGAAGAAAGTCGTCATTTCCGCTCCCGCTGGTAAAGATTTAAAGACAATTGTCTATTCAGTTAATGAAAAGACCTTAACCAAAGAAGATAAAATTATCTCTGCGGCTTCTTGCACCACTAACTGCTTAGCTCCTATGGCTAAAGCTTTGAATGATGCTTATCCTATTCAATCTGGTATCATGACCACCGTTCACGCTTACACTGGTGATCAAATGATCTTAGATGGACCTCACAGAAAAGGTGATTTAAGAAGAGCCAGAGCTGGTGCGGCTAATATCGTTCCTAACTCTACTGGTGCGGCTAAAGCTATCGGTTTGGTCATTCCTGAATTAAACGGTAAGTTAATCGGTTCCGCTCAAAGAGTCCCTGTTCCTACCGGTTCCACCACTATCTTAGTCGCGGTTGTTAAAGGTGAAGATGTCACTGTTGAATCCGTCAACGCTGCTATGAAGAAAGAAGCTTCCGCTTCCTTTGGTTACAACGAAGAACCTATCGTTTCTTCCGATGTCATCGGTATGAGATACGGTTCCTTATTTGATGCCACTCAAACTATGGTTACCAAGATTGCTGATGGCTTATTCCAAGTCCAAGTCGTCTCTTGGTATGACAATGAGAATTCTTATACTTCTCAAATGGTCAGAACCATCAAATATTTCGCTGAACTTGCCTAATATCATCTCTGATACTAGGGCGTAGCATTTAATTAAACTTATTTGAGAACGCCCATCACGGGCGTTTTCTTTTTTAGAAAAAGGAGAAATTTATGAAACATTCCGTCAAAGAATTACAAGTCAAAGGAAAGAAAGTTATCGTCAGAGTCGACTTTAATGTTCCTTTCAAAGATGATGGTTCCATCCGTGATGACAACAGAATCGTCGCTGCTTTACCTACCATTAACGAATTGATCAACAAAGGTGCGAGAGTCATCTTGATGTCTCACTTAGGTAAGATTGATTTCAAGAAGGAACCTGAAGAAATCGAAAAGGCTAAAAAGAAAAATAGCTTAGCTAGTGTAGCTAAGAGATTATCTGAATTGTTAAAGCAAGAAGTTATTTTCTCTTCTGTCACTAGAGGTGAAGAATTAGAATCTAAAGTTGCGGCATTAAAAGATGGTCAAGTCTTATTAATGCAAAATTCTAGATATGAAAAAGGCGAATCTAAAAACGATCCCGCTTTATCTGAATACTGGGCTTCTTTAGGGGATGCTTACGTCATGGATGCTTTCGGTTCTGCTCATAGAGCCCACTGCACCACCGTCGGTATTCCTGAATATATGAAAAAAGAAGGCAAACCTGTCGCTTATGGTTATTTAGTTGAAAAAGAAATCCACGCTTTAGGTAGATGCGTCAATCCTCAAGAAAACGAAAGACCTTATATCGCTATCTTAGGTGGATTCAAAGTCTCTTCTAAGATTCAAGTTATCGACGCTTTGTTAAAGAAGTGCGACAACGTCTTAATCTGCGGTGCTATGGCTTATACTTTCTTCCGCGCTCAAGGTTACAAGACTGGTAATTCTTTCGTTGAAGAAGATCAATTAGAATACGCTAAACAATGTTTAAATTCCGGTAAGATTGTCTTACCTGTTCAAACTGTCGTCGCTAATTCTTTCGATAATCCTACCGATGTCAAGACTGTCAATGTCTATGATTTACCTGATGGTATGGAAGGTATGGATATCGGTCCTAACACTTTAGATGTCTTTGAAGGTTACATCAAGAACGCTAAGACTATCTTCTGGAACGGCCCGGCTGGTGTCTTTGAAAAAGAAGGTTTCCAAGCTGGAACTTTAGGTATTTGTAAAGCTATTGCTGCTAACAAAGGCGCTTTCTCTGTAGTTGGTGGAGGAGATTCCGCTGCAGCTGTTAAACAATTTGGATATTCTAATGAATTCTCTCACGTCTCTACTGGTGGTGGAGCGTCCTTAGAGATGATTCAATTTGATGGTCAATTGCCTGGTATCGTCGTTTTGGAGGACTAAAAAATGGCTAGAAAGAAAGTACTTATCGGCAACTGGAAGATGAACAATACTTTGGCTCAAACCGAAGAATTTGTCAAAGCCAGTGATGAATTAGTATCTTTAGCAAATAAGAAGGGCGTTGTTATCGGTGTTGCTCCTACTTATTTATCTTTAGCTTACGTTGCTTCTAATACAAAAGGTTTAAAAGTCTTCGCTCAAGAAGTTCACTATAAACAAAAAGGTGCTTACACTGGTAATGTCTCAGTTGAGATGGTTAAAGAAGTCGGCGCTATCGGTTCTTTAGTTGGTCACTCTGAAAGAAGAACTTACGAAAAAGAAACCGACTTAGATTGCAATTTGAGGGTTAAATCTTTACTTAGCCAAGGGCAAGAAGCGCTCTTATGTGTAGGTGAAACTTTAAAAGAATATGAAGAAGGCTTAGCTTACACTGTCATCTCTTCTCAAATCTACGCTGGATTAAATGGCGTTAAAAAAGATGATATGTCTAAAGTTACTATCGCTTATGAACCCGTCTGGTCTATAGGTACTGGTAAAAATGCTTCTGAAGAGATCGCTCAAGATATCTGCAAATTCATTCGTGGCTTGATTGAAAAACTCTATTCTAAGGAAGTTGCAGATAACATCACTATCCTCTACGGCGGTTCAGTTAAACCTAATAATATTCACGGCTATCTGACTCAAGAAGATGTCGATGGAGCTTTAGTTGGTGGAGCATCCTTAACTGGTGAATCTTTCAAAGCTTTAATTGAAAATATCTAATTTAAAATAATGCGGTTACTAATGTAATCGCATTTTTATTAAATGTAAAAAAATTAGAGATTTTCAATAGATTTTAAAGTCGATTTAATGTATAACTATATTACGTAAAAAGGAGGTCTAAAAATGGAAATTTACAACGTTAATGAAAAAGATAAAAGAGTGTCGAGTCCTCAAGATTTACAAAAGAAAGCTGTAACTTTAAATTTAACTAAAGTTTATCTCTGGTTCGCTTATGGTTTAGCCTTAACTGGAGGAATGGCTATGGGATGGCCTTATATAGTTTCCTCTATTTGGGGTTCTGGTCAAGCCGGATATGATGTCTTCCTTAGTTCCTTAATTGCCTATGGAATTATCGCTATTGTTTTCGCTTTGTTATCTAGCTTTGCTGGTTTGTCGAAAAAATCTTGGATAATTGCTACTTTTTATACCATATTCGCTATTGCTATGGGCGGAGTCTTATCTTCTGCAGTAGTTTATTTTGCGAGAAGTGAAGGCAATTTAAATACATTGCTATACGCTTTCTTAGTAACTGCAGGTTCCTTTATGATAATGGGATTTTTAGGTATATTTACTAAAGGGAAGATTGGGGTATTCTTACCTTTCTTGATTTCTTTCCTCTTCGGTGTAGCTTTGATTTCTCTATTTAATTTATTGTTTTTTAGAGGTAGTACTTACTTCGTTTGGTACTGGGTTATCTCCATTGGCATTCTAGCTTTATATCTAATAGTCGCCGCTGTAGATATCAATAGAATCTACAGAATCGCCGCTCAAAGAGGATTTGAAAACGACAACACTTTAGCAATCTATTGTGCTTATAATCTCTACGCTGATTTCATTATTATCTTCATGTACATATTGAGAATCTTCGCGGCGAGCAAGAGATAATTAAGTTAATCTAGGTCACATCAGTGACCTTTTTTAATTAATTTATATCTATAGATTAACTTTCTTGTTAAAATAATATATGGTTAATACCACGAAAGGAATTATTTATTAAATGAAACAATTAGTCCTAATTCGCCACGGCGAATCTGAATGGAACAAATTAAATCTCTTCACCGGTTGGACCGATGTCGAACTTTCTGACAAGGGAAGAGAAGAAGCTGCTAACGGCGGTAAATTATTAAAAGAAGGTGGATATGATTTCGATCTCTGTTACACTTCTTATTTAAAAAGAGCTATCCACACTTTAGAAATAGTCTTAGATAACATGGACAGAAATTTCTTGCCTGTTATCAAGACTTGGAAATTAAATGAAAGACACTACGGAGCTTTACAAGGTTTAAATAAAGCTGAAACCGCTGAAAAGTACGGCGAGGCTCAAGTTAAAGTTTGGAGAAGATCTTTCGATGTCGCTCCTCCTGCTTTAAAAGAAGATGACAAGAGAAATCCCGCTTTAGATCCTCATTATAGAGATGTCGAAGATAAATCTGTCTTACCTTTATGCGAATCTCTAAAGACCACTATTGAAAGAGTCGTTCCTTTCTATGAAAGTGAAGTCGTCCCTCAAATCAAGGCTGGTAAGAGAATCTTAATTGCTGCTCACGGTAATTCTTTAAGAGCTTTAGTTAAATATTTAGATAAGATGTCTGATGATGAAATCGTCAATGTCAACATTCCTACTGGTGTCCCTCTTGTCTACACTTTCGATGATGATTTAAATGTTGTTAAGAAAGAATATTTAGGAGACCAAGCTGCCTTAGAAGCGAAGATGAAAGCCGTCGCTAACCAAGGTAAAGCAAAATAAGTTATTTAAAATTTATATGCACCCTTAAATTCTTAATAGGGTGCTTTTTATGTATAAAAAATTCAAATATAACCTTTTTATATTGATAAATTAGGTTTGTCAGCCCAATAAATAGTTAAATAATAGATTATTTTCTTAGTATAATAATTGGTGATGAGCTTCTCTGCTATCTAAAAAATGAAAGGAATTTATATGGGAGACGATTTTATTGTAAATATCATTCATAGACCTGAACTTTCCCCTGAATACGCTGAAAAATCAGGTGGGAAGAAAAAGAAGGCGGTATCTGAAGAATCTTTAGATATTTTTTTATTCCAACAAGAATGTGCGCATAAGAATGGCTTAAAGACAACTATTCACATTACATACGCTTCCTTATTTAACGATTTGATTGTGAAAGTCGCTAAGGAACATCACGAAAAATACGGTGATGAAATTGCTTTATCTTTATTGGGCTTACCTTGCAAAGAATTTAGAGATAAATACAAAACTGAAGATTTCTGCATCTGGATGTTTTCTAAAGAAGACAAGAGAAAAATTATCGATGATGTCTTCTCTTTGTTCTATGAGAAGTTCGGGTTCTATCCTGAATCTACGGGTTCTTATTTCTTAGATGCTTACACTATCAATTACATCAAAGAAAAATACCCTTCTATCATCTGCGCTGTTGCTACTTGTTGGGAAGAAGGTTCGAAAGCTTACCACACATGTAACAATTCTTGGTATACCTTTTTAGATGGAGGACCTTGGAATCCTTGGATTCCTTCCAAGATTAATTCTCATTGTCCGGCTTTTGATAAAGACGACGACTCAGGTATAGTTGCTATACCTCACTTATCTAGAGATTTATTAGCGTGCTTTGATGGCAACGGCTCTAATTTTGGTACTCACCCTCAAAATGTCATTAGAGGCATGATTTATTACAAAGACGAAAAAGGTTGGCACTTACCTTATTTATATAATTTAGTTGATCAATATAGACATCTAGCTAAATACAACAACGGCTATTCTTACAATATGATGTTTGTTGGACCTGGTTGGTTGAATAAAATGGGTAGATGGGAAGCTCCTTACGAACTGTTAAAGCAATCCTATGAAGATGGTATGGCTTATTACGGATTATTGAAAAAGCAGGGTAAATTGAAAGATATGACGATGGCGGAATTCGCTAGATATTACCGTAAGAAACATCCTTCTTATTCAACTCCTGAATGCGCTTTGTGGAAAGATATCTTATATGGATCTAACAAGCAATATTTCTGGTATGCCGATCCTTATATGAGAACTTGTTTAGATTTCAATCAAGGTGGAGCGATGATTGATTTAAGACCTTACGCAGCGAGGATTCCTTTTGAAACTGGTATAGGTACAGATCACGTTTACGATGCTACTTATCCTTATTTAATTCAAGCTAACTACAGAGCGGGATATTTTACTCACTATGCTGGAGCAGGTACTGTTAAATCTTGCAAAGTTACTTACAAAGGTGAATCTACCGACTTGTGTTTAACTAGAACTATGGCTAAATATGAGAAGGTTGATCAAGGGACTAGAATCACCACTAATCCTGTCAGTTTAGTTCTAGCAGGAGAAGAGATTTTAATCCAATCTGTATTCACTTTCTTAGAGGGGAAAGGTAGTTTACAAATTGAAAGAAAGTTGTTGACTCAAACTCAAGAACCAGTTGTATTTACTGAATATATTACTGCGGCTTTTGGTGTTAACGAATATCAAGACGATATGTCTAAATTGATCCTAAGAGTCGATGATGAAAAGATGAATTATCTCTATAAAGGTAGAAAAATCATCCATCAAGGAGGTAAAGAAGCGGAAGTTATCATTCCCGATATTCAAACTTCAGTCTCCATGTGTGGAGATAACGATGAAATGGTCGTTGAAGAAGGCATCGCTTTCTCACCTATCTACCATATAGAATTACGCAAAGCTATCACTAAAGGGGAGGTTAAAACATGGCTCAATCTACGAAAGGCAAATTAAATTTCCGCTGTCCTTGTTGCTTCATGAGAGATATCGATATGGATATGTTCTACGATGAAGAAAAGAAGGAATATTACTGCCTTAGATGCGGATATAAAGGCGATGAAAAAGACGTCTTGAGATTGAATGAACAAGCTAAATATAGATATAAGAATCTTAAAAAGAGAGTCGTCTCTTTCAATGAGGATAACGAACCTATAACTTTTGAAGACTACAAAGGAGATAAAAGATGATACTCGGCATCGATACTTCGACCTATTTTGAGGAAGAAGAAGTCAAGGCTAAATATTATAGAGACGGGAAAGAAGTTGATCCTCTTAAAGAATTTAGAAACAACAATGTAAGTCACATGAGAATAAGAATTTGGAATGATCCTTATTCTGAAGATAAGAAGCCTTATCTAGGAGGAACTTCCGATTTAGATAAAGCCATTAGATTATCTAAAATAGCTTCATCTTACGGCTATAAATTGCTCTGGGATTTCCATTATTCAGATTTCTGGGCTGATCCAGGTAAACAAATTTGCCCTAAAGCGTGGAAAGATTTAACTTTCGAACAAGTCTGCAAAGAAGTTTATAAATTTACTAAAGAGTGCTTAATTAAGGCCAAAGAAAACGATTTAGATATCAGCTTGGTTCAAATCGGTAATGAAATCACTAACGGTATGATTTGGCCTTTTGGTAAATTAGATGAATCTACTACTCCTAGAGGTAATTATGAACATCTAAGTTTGTTACTTAAAGAAGGTGTTAAAGCCGCTAGAGAAGTCTTTCCTAAAATTAAGATTATCATTCACTTAGAGAGAAGTTACGATCAAGTAGTCTACGCTGAATATTTCGATCATTTGAAGCAATACAACGTTGATTACGATATTATCGGTATGTCATATTACCCTTATTGGCACGGAACTTTCAAACAATTCTTCGCTAATGTGAATATGTGCCAACAGAGATTTAATAAAGATGTCATGGTCATGGAATTAGGATATAGCTTCACTTTAGAAGACTATATTTTAAATAACAACGGCCAAGCTCAATTGGTAGTTAATGGTAATAGCAAGGATTTAATATCTAATTTGCCTTATCCTATAACTAAACAAGGTCAAGCTCAATTTATAGAAGAATTTCTAAAATTAGCTAAAGAAAACAATGTTAAAGGTGTCTTCTATTGGGAACCTATGTGGATTCCTTGCGAGGACAAGATTTGCTGGGCTTCTAAAGAAGGTCAAGCTTACATTCACGAAGAAGGTAAATCTACTAGAAACGAATGGTCTAATCAATGCCTATTCGATTACAAAGGTGAAATGAATCCTTCCTTCGACAAATTCAAAATTTAATAAAATATGGAAAAAATGAATAGACGAGAGAAAACATATATCAAATCGTTCTTTGCGATGATAATAATTCTATTGATATTAGGAATAGTTTCTTTCGTCTATTCCATTGTTGAAATTTTCAACACTCAAACCCTAAATAACAATATCTTCGAACTTATTTACATGGGTCTACATTTAATCATAGTAGTCTTTATACTCATGATGACTAAATCCAGTTTAAATAAGGAAGAGTCGGTGGTTTTTAAACCTCTGATGATGCAAAAGGGAGATAGATTTCCCAATAGAAAAGCTCAAGTAATAGCTTTGATATTAGGAATAGGAGGATTATTTTGCGCTATTTATTTCTTCTTAGTGCAAATAGGTGTGTCTTTGCCTAAACCTAACTTTCCTATTACACTGATATTAGATTTAGTCAATTCACCTTTAACTGTTGCAATATTAGGATTCTACAGTTTTTTTTACCCGTATGTACTTTTAAAAAAGGATAACTAAGGAGGTTACAAATTAATGAAAAAAAGTTTATTCTTTGCCGTAAGCTTATTAGCGGTAGTGGGATTAGCTGGTTGTTCATCTCAACCTACTTCATCTTCCGCATTGACTTCTTCTGGAGGAGTTTCTTCTCAAGTCGTGTCTAGTTCTACATCCGTAAGTGAGTATATTAAGCCGACTGGTAAGATTGAGTCTCAAACTTTAAATGTTAGAAAAGTTGAAAATTTAAGCGATGATTTCATCTTCGGTATGGATGCTTCATCGGTAATTGCTGAAGAACAATCAGGAGTCAAATATTACAATTTCAATCAACAGGAAGAAGACGTCTTCAAGATTCTTTCTGACAACGGTATAAATTACATCCGTGTTAGAGTTTGGAACAACCCCTATGATTCTGCAGGTAATGGCTTTGGCGGAGGAAACAACGATGTTGCTAAAGCTATTGAAATTGGTAAGCGCGCTACTAGATACAAGATGAAGTTACTAGTAGATTTCCACTATTCAGATTTCTGGGCTGACCCTTCTAAACAAATGTGTCCTCGTGAATGGAGTAATTTACCTTTCACCGCCGAGTGGGGTAGCGATCAATTAGATAAACAAACCGCTTTATACAACTTCACTAAAGATTCATTACAACAAATGAAGAATGAAGGAGTTGATGTCGGCATGGTTCAAGTCGGTAATGAAACAAACGGTGGAAAGATGGCTGGAGAAAATTCTTTTGCTAACTTCTCAGCTTTAGTTAACAAAGGTTCTCAAGCTGTTAGAGAAGTCTATCCTTCAGCTTTAGTAGCTGTCCATTTTGCTAACCCTGAAAAATCAAACAATTATTTAGATTGGGCTTCTAGATTAAAAAGATATGGTGTTGATTACGATGTTTTCGGTTCATCCTATTATCCTTATTGGCATGGTACTTTAGATAATTTATCTTCTACTTTATCTACTATCGCTGAAACTTACAACAAGAAGGTGATGGTCATGGAAACTAGCTACGCTTTCACTACAGAAGATACTGACTTCTGGTCTAATACTATAGGTGAAACTAGCGGCTATGATGCTAAACCTTATCCTTTTACTGTCGCAGGTCAAACTAACTGTATTAGAGATGTAATCGATACTGTCGCTAACAAGACTACTAATGGTATTGGTGTCTGCTATTGGGAAGGTACCTGGATTAGTGTTAACCAAGACACTTTAGAAAAGAATGCGGCCTTATGGCAAAAATACGGTTCTGGTTGGGCTGCTTCTGCTGCGGCTGCCTATGATCCTAAAGATGCAGGTAAGTGGTATGGTGGATGCGCTGTTGATAATCAAGCTTTCTTCGATAGAAATGGTAAACCTCTTGAATCTTTAAAGCTTTGGAATTTAGTTAAATATGGAAACGAAGCTCCTAAATATATCGATGGTATTGAAGATGCTAATGTTTCTTTCTACACTTACGAACAAATGAGTTTACCTGCAACTGTAAATGTCATCTACTCTGATAATTCTAAAGAAAGTATTCCTGTTCAATGGGAAGCTTTCGATTTAGATGCTGCTAAAGCGGCAGGTAATGGCAAATATGACATTAAAGGTAAAGCTTCAGGAAAAGATGTCTATTGTCATTTAACCGTCATGGAAAAGAATTTCTTAGAAAATTACGGCTATGAAGATGGCGTAGCTTCACCTTGGGTTTTGGCTAATGAATCTGAAACTCCTTTATCTGATACTTACAAAGTTTTAGTTAACGGTGAGAATCCTCAAACTGGTAAATATTCTTGCCACTTCTGGGCTGAAGGAGCTAACGTTTGTAAATTCAAATGTGAACAAGATGTCACTTTAGAAGCTTTCGGTAAATACAAATATCAATTATCTATTTTAGGTGGTGGTGTTGGTAGTGCTGCAGTAGCTGAGAGTGATCAAAATAATATTATGTATGTCAAGATTAACGATGTCATCACTTACTCTAAACCTATAGCTTTCTCTTCTTACAATGATGGATGGCACGATTTCGTCTTAAGAGATATTCAAATCTCTGAAGGTGATAAAGTTACAGTCGGTTTTGAAATCGATTGTGGTGTAGCTGGTGTCTGGGGTGCTGTTGACGATTGTTTATTCAATTACGTGGGGTAAACAATATGAAAAGAGGATATAAATTATTAATAACCTTAGTCAGTTTCGGATTCCTAGCCTCCTGTTCTTCTCCTACTTCTTCAGCTGCAGCTTCTAGTGTTGTTTCTAGCGCTGCTATTTCTTCAACGGCTTCTTCCTTAATTTCATCTTTGTCAATTTCTTCCGAGGAGCCTGATTACGATGAATATACAGGTTACAAGATGGCTGATGACCCTAGTGAAAATTATGGAATCGATACTACTATCTCCAATGAAAATAGTACGGTAAATTACGAAATCTTCGTCAGATCTTTTTACGATACTGATGGAAATGGCATAGGTGATTTAAATGGGGTTAAAGCTAAATTGCCTTATTTAAAATCTATGGGATTTAAGACTTTGTGGTTGATGCCTATTTTCCCTTCACCTACTTATCACGGCTACGATGTAACTGATTATTATAGAATCAACTCTGCTTTTGGTAGCATGGATGATTTCGAATCTCTAGTTAACGAAGCGAAAAACTACAATATCGACATCATGTTAGATATGGTTTTAAATCACTGTTCTACAAAATCAGATTACTTTAAGCAATCTAAAGAGGATTACTTGAAAGAGAAACAAGGCTTAGTAGTAGAAAACAGCAAAGCTGATTGGATCAATTGGAAAGATGATTCTGCTACAAATTACGAAGCCAGCTTTGCTGGAGGTATGGCTGATTTCAATTTAGATAGTGAAGGTGTCCGTGCAGAATTTGAAAATATCTGTAAATTTTGGATTGGAAAAGGTGTTAAAGGTTTCAGATTAGACGCGGTTTTATATTATTACAATAACACTTCTAAAAATGTCGCTTTCTTAAACTGGTTAGAAGATACTTGTCACAAATACGATGAAAACTTTTACATGGTTGGTGAATGTTGGACTTCTGATGCTGTATTAAATAGTTACGCCAATTCTAAATGCGATTCTTTCTTTAGATTTGGAAATTCTCTTAACGGTGAATACAATCCTATCAATTTACTTAAAGAGAGAACTAAATCTAGCTTGTACGCTGAATATATCGAAAAGAACGAGAAAATTGCTAAGAGCAATAGATCGACTTTCTATTCATCTTATTTCTTATCTAATCACGATGAGGATCGTCCTTCTAAGAGCTTAGATGGCGATAAATATAAAGCGGCTCTTTCGTTAAATTATTTAATGCCTGGTACTCCTTATATGTATTATGGCGAAGAAATCGCTATGAAAGGTCAAAGGAAGACTGCTCCTGATGATTACTCCGATGTTAAAAGAAGATTGCCCATGATTTGGTCTTCTTCATCAAAAACAGGTCAATGCAATTTCCCTGAATCGGGAAGGGAAGATTTAGATACTACTGTTCAAGTTACTCAAGGGGTGGAAGATTTAGAAAAAGATCCTTTCTCTTATTTAAATCACGCTAAGAAAGTAATCAACATTAGAAATAAATACAGCAAACTATTTAAAGAAGGTGTATTTACTTCTATGGTTTCTTCTTTAGAAACTCAAGAAAGACCTTTGATGGCTTACAAGATTGCAAATGGTGAAGACTATCTAATAGTAGTTCATAATTTCTCTTCTAAGAATGCGGAAGTTACTTCACCTGGAAGTGAAATAGTAGAATCTATAAACACCAATCATAAGATTCCTTCTTTAAAGGATGGGAAACTTAGAATAGGTGCGTGTTCTACTGTCATAATGCGATAATTTAATTAATTTTATAGGAGGTTAATTTTATATGAAAAGAAAATTTTGTGCACTTTTAATCGCTGTTGCTTCTTTGTCTTTAGTTGGATGTAACAATCAAAATACTAGCGTAGTTAGTTCTGCTAATCAAAGCTCTCAAGCTTCTTCTGTTGCTTCTTCAGCTGTTGTTTCTTCAGCTGCAGCTTCTTCAGCTAGTTCCTCACTTGTCTCTTCTGAAAATCATTCAGTAGATATTGATGTTGGTCAAACTCCTACTTTCCAAGAAGATGCTTTATATATCCATTATTGGAGAGCAGATGGAACGTATAAGAATTGGGATCTTTGGCTTTGGGATAATAGCAAATCCGGAGCAGCTTACGCATTTAACGGCAAAGATGATTGGGGAGTCATTATGGCTATACCTCTATCTACCTTTGCTAAATTAGATAGTGATAATCAATTAGGTTTGATTGTCAGAAAAGGTGGAGATACTTGGGCTGAAAAAGATTTGAACGGCTCAGATACTTACGTTGATTTATCTAAATTCAAAAAAGATGAAAATGGTATCTATCACCTCTATTTAATCTCCGGAGAAGCTTCGGTTTATTACAATAAGGAAAGAGGAGTAATAGGAGCTATTAGAATGGCGACTTTCGTCTCTGAAACTTCCATTTCTTTAAAGGCTACTATAGGTATTACTAAATACGTCTTGAAAAAAGATGGCGTAGATTTACTTTCTAAAGATATTAATAAGACTAAATCTACTTCTATAACTTTACCCGCTCCATTAGATTACATGGCTGGTTATACTGTCGAAGCGACTTTAGAAAATGGAGATACTTTAACTTCTTCTGTTACTAAGACTTTGTTATTCAATTCAAAGTCTTTTAATGACACTTACAACTACGATGGAGATGATTTAGGTGTCACTTATACCAGTTCTAAATCTACTTTCAAAGTCTGGTCACCTCTATCCAGCAAGATTGTTTTAAGAATTTATGAATCGGGTACTCCTAAATCTGTAGATGCTTCTAAAGGTGATGATACTTTCGCTTCTTACGATATGACTAAAGGCGAAAAGGGAGTCTTTTCCGCTGAAGTACCTGGAGATTTAGATGGTAAATATTACACCTATGTAGTAACTAACGGTGAATATAAAGAAAAAGAAACTATCGATCCTTACGCTAAAGCTTGTGGTGTCAACGGTATTAGAGGTATGATTGTTGACTTCGATAAAACCAATCCTGAAAATTGGGATTTAACTGCTCCTTCACCTTACGATAGAAAAGAATTGACCGTCTATGAAACTCACGTTGCTGATGTGACTTCTTCAAAGACCTGGCAAGGTATAGAAGGGAATAGAAAACTCTTTTCAGGTATGCATGAAAAAGGCACTACTTACACTGAAGGTGGAGTTAAAGTTAAAACCGGGTTTGACCATATTAAAGAATTAGGTGTCAACGCTGTTCAAATCTTACCTTTCTTTGATCAAGCTAACGATGAGGTTAATCCTACTTTCAACTGGGGTTACAATCCTTCTAATTACAATTGTTTAGAAGGTAGTTATTCTTCTAATCCTTATGATGGTTATGTTCGTATTAGAGAAATGAAATCTCTAATCAAAGATTTCACTGACAATGGTATGAATATCATCATGGATGTTGTTTATAATCACACTAACGGTGCTATAGGTTCTAATTTTGATATTATCATGCCTGGCTATTATTACAGATATACTGGAACTCTAGAATTATCTAACGGCAGTGGATGTGGCAACGAAACTGCTTCTGACCACTATATGTTTAGAAAGTTCATGATTGATTCTGCTAAATTCTGGGCTAAAGAATATAAGTTAGGCGGTTTCAGATTTGATTTGATGGGTTTACATGATATTGAAACTATGAACCAATTAACTGCTGCTGTTAAAGAAATCAATCCTAATATCGTGATTTATGGTGAACCTTGGGCAGGAGGAACTTCTACTTTAGGTGGCTCCTATGCTACTGGAGTTCCTGCTAACCAGCAAAATGGTGGTAAATATGTCGGATATGGTGCTTTCAACGATAAGATTAGAGACAGCTTAATTAAAGGTGGCTTATCAGCTGCTACTGAACTAGGCTGGATCACTACTAAGGATCCTATTGCTGGAAGTGATCAAGGTGCTTTAATTAAAGGTGTTAGAGGTGTGGCTAATGCTACTCCTATTGATGATCCTGATAAAGTAGTAACCTATGTAACCTGCCACGATAATTACACTTTATATGATCGTGCTATCGCTACTAAAGAATACACCTCTGAAGATGATGCTATCTTAGCAAAGATGAATGTCTTAGCTAACTCTGTGGTCTTTACATCTCAAGGTACTTCCTTCATGTTAGCAGGTGAAGAATTCTTAAGAACTAAGCAAGGTAATTCTAACTCTTACAACGCTTCTTATGAAGTTAATGAATTAGATTATTCCTTGAAGATTAAGCATCAAGATATGTTTAAGTCATATCAAAAGATGATCGCTTTAAAACAGACTTTAGATGGCTTACATCTAGATAAAGAAGGAATTAAAAACTTCAATCCTGTTTTATCTAGCGACACCTCTACCTTGTCTTATTCTTTGAAGGATAATAGTGGAAATAGGGAATTCAAAGTCTTCCATGTTAACGGCTTAGGAACTAATCAAAAAGTCGATTTAAGCGGATATAATTTGTATTATTCCACTATTGATGGTGAGTCTAAGATTCTCTCTGATGCGACTGAATTGAAGCCTTATGAGACGTTAGTTGCCTATAAAAGTTTGTAAAAGCTAAAAATTTTTGTACGCAAAGCATAAATGTAAACGCTCTCATAGAAAATGTATATTATAAAAAAAGCCCGAGAAATTGGGCTTTTTTTAAATAGTTAATATATAAACTATATATGTTGCAAAATATAACTACCGAGATTATATTTATGTTATGGAATTATCTTTTGCCTAATGTATTATTGGTAAAGGACTATTTGATGAGGAGGTTAATCTAAAAGATATATGAAAATCAAAAAATTCCTTACTACTTCACTTTCAGCTACCGCTTTA
>AUXO016563526.1_pt1 | contig 18653 bp, 19 predicted proteins | sample 768731 | NCBI WGS metagenome assembly AUXO01 (sample SAMN02715735, study PRJNA202380) | gut metagenome | biome: sheep rumen | host: Ovis aries | place: New Zealand: Palmerston North
GCGTCAGATGCGGGAGCAATGCCAAATAAAAAAGATGAGTTTTCTCTTATTGTTCCTGCAGCAGCAGATACGGAAGACGACACATTACCGTATGTTTTCAACTTGAATGAAAAAGGCATTATGCTTTGCATAGATGCAATACAGGGGTTAAATCTTAGTGTGTTTGATAGAATATATTATACTGTTCTTCGAAAACATGTCGAACGTTTCTCAATAGACGAGATGATGAGATTGCAATTCAGGCGTTTAGGTCTCAATAATGTCTCTGTGGTTATTCTTGACGAGCCTACTGTTTCACAAACTGAGACTTTGTATCAGACTATTAAGAAATCAAATATTGGAGGTGCAATTTTTATCAAAGATGCTGATGGCTATTATAGCGCTATAGTAAAAAAAGAAAACAGTGTCGCTGTATTCCCTCTCGAGAACATGGATATAGTTGATCCTAAGCATAAAAGTTATGTATCTGTGGATGATATGTATTATATAACCAATGTTATAGAGAAAAGAATCATCAATCATTATTTTAATGCAGGGGGGTCATGTTTTACCGATGTAGACGCTTTTTGTCATTATTATGAGTTGTTAAAGAGGCAATATCCTAAAGTGTATGTGTCCCATATCATCTACAAGATGCTCTTGGATAAATACAAGTTTAGACCCATCGAAGTTGAAAGTTATTATGACTGGGGAAATTTGCAGCTTTTTAAACTTTATCACAATCAATAAGGTTTATGATAATTACTAAAACCCCATTCCGTATGTCCTTCTTTGGAGGAGGAACTGACATGCCAGCTTTTTTTAACGAGCATGGTGGTGCCGTCATATCCACTACGTTTGATAAGTATTGCTATGTAAACGTAAGGCATTTACCTCCATTCATGCCTTATATATCAGAGTTGGTATATAGCAAATTTGAGCGAGTGAACAGCATTGATGAGATAGTTCATCCTCTTATTCGTGAATGTATGCGTTTACATGACATTCATGAGATACGTCTAACATATGAGGGCGACCTCCCTGCTCGTACAGGTCTTGGCACAAGTAGTACCTTCGCTGTGGGTATGCTCAATGCTTTCTGTGCTCTTAAAGGAAAAATGATGAGCAAACACCAACTGGCCCAGGAAGCCATTCATGTTGAACGAGACATCTTACAGGAGCATGGTGGATGGCAGGACCAGATTGCTGCTGCCTATGGTGGATTAAACCGTATAGATTTTACTGACAATCAGTTTAAGGTGACCCCTATCATCATTCATCCTGACAGAAAGAAGATGTTGGATGATAATCTGATTTTGCTCTATACTGGAGTACAACGTTTCTCTTCTGAGATTCAGGCTGATACATTTGCCAAGCCTGTTGATAAAACCAAACAGCTCCTCGATATGCTGGCATTGGTTGATGAAGCAGAAAGAATCCTTACTGATAAGAATGCAAGTCTGAATGAATTCGGTAAGTTGCTGGATACAACTTGGAAACTGAAAAGAGGTACAGGAAGTAAGGTGAGCAATGGCAGTATAGATGAATTGTATGAAAAGGCTATTAAGGCAGGCGCATTAGGAGGTAAACTGCTTGGTGCCGGTGGCGGAGGCTTCTTGTTGTTCTATGTGGAAAAGGACAAACAACAAAATGTACTCAAAGCTCTTGATAATCTGATGCACGTGCCATTTGAGTTCGAGAGCGAAGGTACTACTGTGATTCATTACAACCCCATTGTATATATTCCTAGAAAAGAAATAAAGATAGATTAATATGAGTTATATTGTGACAGGTGGAGCTGGATTCGTAGGCTCCAATATGGTACGAACACTGAATAAGTACGGCATTAAAGACGTCATAATTGTAGATAATTACGATGAGAATAAAATGCCAAATCTTCTTGATTCACATTTTTCAGATTATATAGATTTTAGTGATGGACTAGAAACTGTAGAGCAGAAATTGCGAGCAATGTCCATTGACGGTGTATTTCACATAGGTGCTGACGCCGATGTGCTTGATTATAATCCTAAACACATGATGCTGCTTAACTACGAGTTTTCAAAGATGTACTGTAGAGTCGCATGTGATCAAAATGTGCCATTTGTTTATGCTTCTTCCTCAGCAGTATATGGAAACAGCAAGACACAGGATGCTACTTCCGAGAGTGTTCTGCCTCATAATATCTATGCTTGGTCTAAGTGGCTGTTTGATAAATACACCACCGCTAATTTGGATAGTTTTGGGAATAGAGTGATGGGTTTCCGTTTCTTTAATGTATTTGGCTGGGGTGAATTTCATAAGGGAAAAAACGCCAATATTGTCTACCGCTTTTATCGATATTTGAAAGACGAAGGTAAGATACCCTTATTCAAGGATGAAATCATACGTGATCATGTGTATGCGGAGGATGTAGCAGAGGTCCTTTATCAGGCTATGATAAATGATAGCGTTAAGAGCGGTATTTATAACTTGGGGGGTAACCATCCGATTTCTCATTTAGAGATAGCTGGTTTAGTTGTTGAGACTTTGATGAACCATAAGGTTATATCTGTTATATCCAATCCAAATGACTATATCGAAAGAATTGAAATGCCGTCTGAACTCAGAGCAAAGTTCCAATTCTATACTCACTCTGAGAATCAGGAGGCATGGATTTCAGATATTACTAGAGGTAATAAACAAAAAATGAGGTTGTATATAGAGGCATTAATCAATGCCAATAAATAATCTTTATCATGGAAGAACGTGTTAAAATACAGCTTGATATTTTAATTAGCCGTTATCCGGTTTTGAGCGTATGCGAGTCGGACATTATAGCTGCTTATAAACTTCTTGTAGCATCTTATGAACAAGGAGGAAAACTTCTTATTACGGGTAATGGTGGATCTGCGGCTGATTCTGAACACACCGTAGGAGAACTAATGAAGGCGTTTGTTCTTCCTCGTAAGTTAAAAACTGAGCAACGAAATGCATTAATAGCTGTTGATGAGGAACTAGGAAGTGTATTGGCAGATAATCTTCAGGGAGCAATGCCCGCAATAGCCCTTGATGGACACATAGCTCTTTCAACGGCTTATATGAATGACTGTGAACCACTTCTGTGCTTTGCGCAACAAGTTAATGGTTATGGTTATTCAGGTGATGTTTTTCTTGGTATCTCTACGTCAGGTAATAGCAAGAACGTACTTTATGCTGCTGTTACAGCAAAGGCAAAAGGTTTGAAGGTAATTGGCCTTACAGGAGCAAAGGAAAACAAATTGATGAAGTTTGCAGATGTCTGCATTCGAGTCCCAGAAACTGAAACTTATAAGATTCAGGAGTTGCATCTCCCGGTATATCACACATTGTGCTTAATGCTTGAAGAAAAGTTCTTTGGTGCGAAGTGAAGTTGTCTGAGATAAACATAGAGCCCTACGATACGCTATTACTTGACCGTGATGGCACTATCAACGTGCACCTCATTGGCGACTATGTAAAGTGTTGGATGGAGTTTGAGTTTATCCCTGGAGTGTTGGATGCCTTGCCACGATTGGCTAAGCATTTCAAGCATATCTTTATTGTGACCAACCAGCGTGGGATAGGGAAGGGCAAGTTTACTGAAAAAGATCTTGCAGATATTCACTCTCACATGATAGAAGAGATTGAAAAGGCTGGAGGTCGCATTGATGGCATTTATTATTGTACGGCTCTCACAGATTTAGACACTAGACGTAAACCAGGGCGTGGGATGTTTGATGAGATAGTGCAAGACCATCCTGATGTTGTTGCTGAACGTACACTAATGGTGGGTGATAGTGATGTAGATGAGGAGTTTGCTCGTAATTGTATTATAGACTTTTGTAGAGTGGACTCGTTGAAGAAAGAGAATGGAGAGTATAAATGGGTAAAAGCATAGTTTTATGGAAGTAATCATATTAGCAGGAGGTTTAGGAACGCGTCTGCGTTCGGTGGTGAGTGAAGTGCCTAAATGTATGGCGCCAGTGGCAGGGAAGCCTTTCTTGTGGTATCTGTTGAAATATCTCACCCGTTTTGATGTAAATAGGGTGGTTCTGTCTGTGGGATATCTTCGGGAAGTAATTTTCAAGTGGATTGATGAAGTCAAGGATGAATTCCCCTTTGAGTTTGATTATGCCATAGAAGAAGAACCTTTAGGTACAGGAGGAGGAATCAAGTTAGCCTTGGAAAAGGTTAACGATGAAAGTGCATTCGTGCTCAATGGTGACACCTTCTTTGATGTAGACTTAATGCAACTGTATGATGCGCATGTCATTGGTAAGAAAGCGATAACGCTCGCGTTAAAACCAATGAAGAATTTTGACCGTTATGGCAGAGTTAACATGGAACAGCGGTCGGGCACTATTCTTAGTTTTAGTGAAAAACAATACTGTGAAGAAGGACTTATAAATGGAGGAGTTTATGTTATTTGTAAGAAGGCTCCAATATTTGAAGGTCTTGGATCGAAATTCTCATTTGAGACGGCGGTTTTAGAGCCACAGTGCGCACATCATCAATTACTTGGAGTAGTGCAAAATGGCTTTTTTATTGATATTGGCATTCCTGGTGATTATCAGATGGCGCAGAGTGTTTTTTCGAAGAATATTAAATTCTAATAATAAGGCGGGATGGCAAATGTTTCTAGTGATAACAGGCGCATAGCTAAAAATACGGTCTTGCTCTACCTTAGAATGTTTATTATTCTGGGGGTATCATTATACACAAGCCGTGTCGTTTTGGCTGTTCTTGGTATCACTGATTATGGCGTTTACAATGTGGTCGGAGGCGTTGTCTCAATGTTTACTTTTATAAGTATGGCAATGGGTAACGCTACGGCACGGTATATCACATTTGCTTTAGGAAGAGGTGATGAATTGTATTTGAAGAAAGTATTTAATACTGCATTATTAGTTCATATAGGTATTGCTATACTTATCTTGATATTAGCTGAGACAGTGGGCTTATGGTTCCTAATTAACAAGATGGTTATTCCTGCCGATAGAATGGTAGCAGCTCACTGGGTATATCAGCTATCGGTTGTAGCGGCTATGGTTTCTATAGTATATGTTCCCTACAATTCTGAAATTATTGCACATGAAAAGATGGGAGCTTTTGCTTATATCTCAATTCTTGATGTAATTCTGAAATTAGCTATAGTTTATATTCTTACCATAGCACCTTACGATAAGCTTATTTTGTATGCTGTACTATTCTTAGGTGTAAATCTATTAGATACGCTGATTTACTATCTATATTGTAGACGACATTTCTCAGAGACAAAACTGATGGTTGTCAAAGACTGGCCTCTAATTAAAGAGATGACTTCATTCGCTGGTTGGAGCATGATTGGTAATTTGGCTGGTGTGGGTTATACACAGGGACTAAATATTCTTCTAAATATCTATTTTGGGCCTGTGGTAAATGCCGCCAGGGGTGTCGCTGTTCAGGTACAGGGAGCAGTTAAAGGGTTTGTTACTAACTTCCAAACTGCGGTAAATCCCCAATTGATTAAATCGTATGCTCAAGAAGACTATTCTCGAATGCATACGCTTCTATTTTCCAGTTCAAAACTGTCTTTTTACCTCCTTTTTTGCATTGTATTGCCTATTATCATACAAGCTCAACCAATCTTATCATTATGGCTGGTAGAAGTTCCAGAGCATACAGTAAGCTTCATGCGCTTAATTCTTATTATTACACTAATCGATACTATAGAGAGACCCGTTAATACATCCATAAATGCTACTGGAGATCTTAAACTTTATCAGACCGTTTCATGCTCAATCCAACTCTTAGTATTACCTGTTTCATATATATTCTTAAGATTAGGTAGTAACCCCGAGACGGTTTTTGGAGTTCAATTTTTTATTCTTTTAGCAGCTTTTATTGCAGAATTATTGATTCTTATCCCGCGTATTAAGCTATATCTTGTCGTCTATATAAAAGAAGTCGTTTTGAGTGTGCTGGTTGTTGCTAGTATCTCAAGTATAGTGTCTGTTGGGGTTTCGTTATTGCTGCCGGATACTTTAACTGGTACTATAATCATAATTTCTTTCTCGATTTTAATTGTGTGGGTAGTGGCTTATTTTGTTGGAATGAATTGCAGAGAAAGGGAGCTAGTCCGCACTTACTTGTCTAATTTTATTTCAAAGATTTGTTTTAAATGAGATTATTAATATATTCATTACCAGGGCAAGCAGAGAATGTTTTTCCATTGTTTAAAGCACTTACGGAAAAGCATATTGACGTGACATATTTGTTGGCAAATAATAACTTAAAGTCAACGATTTTTGATGTCAAATCAAAAATAACAAAGAAAGGAATTATACCAGCAACATCCTTTCCAGAATTGCAGTTATATTCCTCATATATGGACATGAGGAAGGTCTATGTTGTTAATGACGAGTTTAGATTACGTACCCCCATTAAATCCTTAATGTCTATTCTTAGGGTTATGTGGTTCATTCATAGGGGGCGTTTTGATGTAGTACATACTGATTTTGTCTTTAGGTATTGGAACAATCTCTTATATATATTTAAAAAGAAAATTTCTTTCCTGCAGCATGACCCTTTCGAGCATACAGGGATGGAGTTTTCCAATAGTACAAGAAAAGTATTGTCACGCGCTCATAAACTATGTTCCAAGTTTGTTATTCTTAATAAGACTCAATTTTTAGATTATTGTCAGACCTACAAGATTGATCCTAAGAGAGTATTGATTAATAAGCTTGGATCCATGGACTGTATTAAACTTTTCGCAAAAGAAGGGGTTAAAGAAAGAAAAAATAACATTCTCTTTTTTGGAAGTATTACGAAATATAAAGGTGTTGAATACTTATGTCAGGCGATGCTAAAGGTCCATGATGTAATTCCAGATGCTACAGTAACAATCGCCGGGGGAAAGCCTTTTTATTTTGACATTACGCCATATAATGAACTACCTTATTTTGAAATCTATAATCGGTTTATAGAAAAGGAAGAACTCGTGACAATGATTCAACAATGCAGTGTTGGCGTTTTTCCATATACAGATTCTACTCAAAGCGGTTGTGTTATCACGTGTTACACGCTTGGAAAGCCTGTTATTGTGTCAGATATCGGTACGATGAGAGAAATTGTTGATGAAGGGGAAAGTGGACTACTTTCACAACCACGTAATGCCAATTCCTTGGCATCAGCAATCATTGCACTTCTTAAGGATGACAAAAAAAGAAGTAATATGAAAACCTATATTAAAGATTCATACTTTTCGGGTGACCGATCGTGGGATGTCATTGCCGATAAGTATATTAAGTTTTATGATAAAAAGCAGAGAGATGAGATTTAATATAGTTTTTTCCATCCCAATTCACGAACGGTATGAAGTGGTTTTGGATCAGACTGTTAATTTCCTTACATTTAACCCTGGGTGTGCAATTGTGTACCACGTTAGCCAAGGTTTTAATGAAAAAGATAGCCTTTTAAGTAGGAAGGAGTTTGAGCAAATTGTGTCTGGTTTGCAAGGTGTTTTCATTAATCCACAAAGTGTACGTACCGGATTAAGTGATATAATTCAAGCTCATCTTTGTAATTATCATTATATCTGCCAGATTATAGATTTTGATTATTTTTCCATGTGTGCGAGCAATGAGCTTTTTATAAAACATGGTCTATATGATGTAATAAAGGGTTCTGATTGTGGAGTTAGTTTTATAAACATAGAGGAAAGACCCGAATGGGTCCCGGCCCATTTCGCAATAAAAGATAGCTGTTTAACAAAGATGATTCATGAAACAGGCTCTCATGGAATACATCCCTCAAACATAGAGGGCTCTTTCTATTCAAAGTCAATTTTTTCACATATTTGTGAAGTGATTGAAAGACATTATGATTACCATAAAATGGCTATCAAGTATCCAAGAGAGGAGGTTTATTTCTCCACCATTTTATGGTCAATGATTCAGGAAGACACATCAATCAAAGTGTATCCTTCCCTTTTTACACTTGTTCATTGGAATATTGGGCGTGTACGTTATGATAATATGGCAATTAGTATAAGAGATATTATAAATGCTCAAAACAATAACTCTCCTTATTTTAGTGTTAAACGTGTCGATAGGAGACTTACAGATTGTCGTCGAGTATTTGTTAGACAAAGGAGTGGGTATTACCCCTCATTACACGCGCTACTTCCTGATCTTAAGTTTATTCCATACTTTAAACTGTATCTTAATGATGCAAAAGATACTATCAAACAGAAATGGAGTTACTATGTGTATGTTATAAAGCACCAATCGAATCGTATTGTCATTCCATCACAAAATACTATTCAGGAGTTCTAGTATGAATATTAATCTTATTAGTAAATATCGAACAGAGTTAATGGGGGTTGCCATACTGAGTGTCCTAATCGCTCATATTGGCAAGCCGGAGAATTTGCCAAGTATATTATCGATTCTATATGATGTCCTTGTCTATGGGACTTTTACAATGTGCTTTCTTTTTCTCTCTGGTTTCGGTCTTTATTATTCTTTTAAGAGAAACAATAATCTGAGAGATTTTTATAGAAAGAGGTTGTTACGCGTTTACATTCCATTTGTCCTAATATCCTTGCCATTTTTTGTTTTCACAGATATTTGTGTTCTAAAAGATTTTAAAAGTTTCCTTTTTCATATCTCGACGATTGATTTTTGGATAAATGGAAACTTCTACGGGATGTGGTATGTGGCATATTCACTAGTCTTATATTTACTATTTCCGTTATTTTTTAAGGTTATTTTTTGTTGTAAGAAAGGAATCTTTATCAGAGTTTTATTCTTACTTTCTCTGTTAATAGTAATTCGTTATATTTTACTTAAAACTTCCCCAGATTACTATCAGAAGATTCATATCGGTTTAGACATCACTAATTGTTTTATTTTGGGAATATATTGGGGCTATCTATCTGATCACCACAAACAATATAGTATACTTGTGGGGGGGGGCAATTTGATACTTATAATCCTTTTATATGCGGTAAGAAGATATACAATGTTCTTTAATGGTGAGTATTCCTTAGTGTTGATGTTTTTTTGCGTAATGTTGTGGGCGTTGGTATTTCATAATAGTGATAAGCTTTTGAATAATAGCTGGTTTGCTCAAGCTTTTAGATGGTTGGGTGCACATAGTTTAGAGATATACATATTACACTTACTTTCTTTTCATCTGCTATTTGATTATTTATTTCCATCGATTAATCGAAGTTTTGCTTTTGCGGTTAGCGATTGCTTTGCTATTGCTGTATGCCATCCGGTTCAGGTTTGTGTTAATAAATTAGTTTGTACTATCAGACAATAATATCAAATTTTTTACAATTAATAAGGAAATTGTTTATCATTTTATGACAATTAAAAGTGTAATTACTATTGTTTTACAAAAGATTCTTCGAATAACAGTTTATAAGATTCATTATCTTAAACTGGATATAGACCCTTCTATAGTCAAAAATAGAATTAATGGGCTTACTATTAGACCACAAGAATTGAATCTTGAGGATTTTCTGCTGGGTGATAAAAATATGTTTAATGAGAACAAGTTAGAATTATACAAAAATAGGTTTAATAGTGGAAAATATAGAGCATATGGTTTGGTGGTGGATAATAAATTGGTTTATTCTTCTTGGATTTCATTATATAAAATAGGATTGCCAATAGAACCTAGGCATCCTAACTTGTTGAAAAATGATGAAGGATATTTTGAGGATGATTATTGTATGCCTGAATTTAGAGGGAAAGGGATACATACACAGATGATCTGGTTTAGATTAAATGAACTACTAAAAATGGGTAGGAAGACTGCGGTCATAACTATTATGGATGGAAATAATGCAGCCTTAAAGCCTGCATTAAAATGTGGTTTTAGAGATATGGGAGTCTTTTATAATGGAAAGATATGGGGGATGATAATCAATATGATAGATGCTTTTTAACACTTTTTACTATTATTTTTTTGCCGAAACTAAAAAAATGTGTATCTTTGCAAACGAAATCATATAAGCCGGTGTAGCTTAATTTGTAGAGCAACTGCTTAGTATGCAGTAGATGGGGGTGCGAATCCTTCTGCCGGCTCAATTCCCATTAATTTTTCTGTGTTTATTGTCCATTCCTCTTCTTGAAGTGGATTTTAATATTTTGTAAAATAATAATCATATGCTTGTAAGTAAAGATGAGTATTTTAGCCTTTTAGCTAAAATTGATTCGATTCCATTTGTTCAATCTAGGGTTTGGATTGAGACTAACTCTAATGGGAGTGCAGAGAATGTTATCTATATTGTAAATAGTAATAAAGATGTAAGAATAAGTTGCATCGGTTTAATAACTAGGCACCGATATATAGGAACCTCGCTTATTATTAGGGGTGTATGTAGAAAGCGGGATGTAAATGAGACGGAGCTTAGGAAATTTTTCTTATCCATATTAGAGCTTAACTACGATTCTGTTTATATTATTGATGGAGAAAAATATGATTCTGAGTTTGAATTAGCTATAAGACGTGCTGGTTTTGTTAGGCCATTGGGCTTACAATTGAGCCCAATGACTTTATTTGTTGATCTTCAGCAGCCTTTCTCTTTTCATCGTAATTGGCGTCGTAATGTAAAAAAGAGTATAGAAAATGGTAATGTTTTTAGAGTTATTGATAATCCTACTCATAGTGACGCATCGGATTTTGTTCAACTCTTTAAGGAACAAAGTGAACGTAAAGGCTTAGGTTATAGTTTTTCAGCAGAGGATATTCTTCATTTATTAAAAGACAATAGATATACAATGCTTATGGTTTCGAACAAAGATGGAAGAAATATATCAGGAAGGATTGTTTTCATTAGCGGAACTATGTCGTACGATGTTTATGCTGCAAATTCATATGAAGGAATAAACACAGGCGCTGTATATCAAGTGCAGGAAGGAATGCTTTCATATTTGAAAGCGCAGGGTGTTTCATGTTTTGATTATGGTCTGATTCCTCCAAGGGCTGATGAAATGGATGATATTTACCTGGCTAAGAGTTATTCCGGTGGATATGCCGTCGGGTTAAATGGGGAGTGGTGTTTTTACAAATCTCTTTTTAAACATTACCTGACTAGTTTTCTAAGGTTTTATGTTAGGAAGAGTAAATTATATTAGTACTAAAATCCAAATAGAAGATTTTTATAAAATGACCTTATTTGTTCGTTTAATGGGTGGCTTTATATCCAAGATATTTGGGTTACATGTGCGATATCGAAACAACCAGATTACACGATTGTTTGGAGAAAATGTAAGTATTCAATACCCATACTTTATTTGCGGGATTAATAATATCCATTGTGGAGAGAGCATTAATATTGGTGTAAACTCCACCATTATGTCTACCAGAGCAAGTATTATTCTTAAAGGGCACTTTGTTTCTGGCCCCAATCTCACCATTATAACCGGTGATCATATGCCTATAATAGGTAAGTTTATGGACACAGTCTCTGATTTAGATAAAGATATGTTGGATGTAAATAATCAATTTGACCAAAATGTTATCATTGAAGAAGATGTGTGGTGCGGCTCGAATGTGACAATCCTAAAAGGTGTGACTATTGGCAGGGGGTGTATTATTGCCGCTGGGGCTTTAGTTACCCGTAGTATGCCACCATATTATGTTGTTGCGGGGATACCTGCAAAGCCAATAAAAATGCGTTGGTCTCCTGAGCAAATTCTTGAACATGAGCGAAAACTATATCCAGAAAAAGATTGTTTAACTGTTGATCAAATTAATTTAAATAAGTAATGAATATTGTATGCGCTACAGATGATAATTTCGTTCAGCATTGCTGTATAATGTTGGTCTCACTTCTTTGTAATAACAAAGATGTTGATATTTATATCCTGACAGAGGGATTAACTAATGAAAATTACAAGATTATAGAAGAAGAGGTGTCTAATAAAAATGGCAGAGTCCATTTCTGCCAGGTTGATAGCTCGTTGATAGAAAGTCTCCCTTTGTCAAAACTGGAAGGGTTAAATCATATAAGTCGCGCTACCTATTATCGTCTACTAATTGCAGATATACTCCCAAAAGAAGTAGAGCGAATAATCTATCTGGATTGTGATATAGTAGTAAATGATTCGTTAGAGGAGCTATGGGCGATTGATATGACTGACAAAGCTATAGCCGCATCTCCTCAAATTGGCTCTGGCTATGAATGCGAGAGATTAGGGTATCCTATCGAAGATTCCTATTTCAACGCTGGTGTGACAATGATGAACCTATCATATTGCCGCTCTCATAACATAACGGACGCTCTACTACGTTATGCAGTAGAGAACCACGATAGATTACTTTTCAATGATCAGGATATTTTGAATGCCGTATTACATGATAGACTGATTCCGCTACTACCACAATGGAATATGACCTCTGCTTGTTACTCATATAGAATAAATAGACGTGGTGATAAAAGAAACGGGATTATTATTAATGACTATGCCCTATCGAAAAAGAATATAAAGGAGCGTGGCAAGAATCCATGTATTGTTCATTTTGTTTCAAGACCGAAACCATGGAGTAGGGGTTGTACGCATCCTCTTTATCATTTGTATTATGATTATGCGCAAGAAACAATTCATTATAATACATTGAAGCCTCAATCCGAGTTGTATCGTTGTATGGCTGCATGTAAGGAGTTCTTGGTTTCATTTATATCATCAATTAAGCAATCAATACATAAGACCGATCCGTCACTTATGTAAATATAAATTATATATATTAGTGCACTTCGTAATAACAGAAGATGTTCGTATACTATTTTGCTTTTATCATTACAATTCTTATTCAGTTTATACCGGTTAAATCCGATAAACAATACTTGATAAGAGTTTGTTTTTCTTTTGTTCCCATATTTCTAATCGGTGCATTAAGAGCTGATTGGACAGACTACGAGTCATACATTACGGAATTCGAAATGGCTCATAGTATGTATACCAGTATTAGTCAAGCATCAGAACATTCTGAAATTGGGTATATGATACTTAATAGTATAATACCAACCTGGAGGCTTTTTCTTATTATTACTTCTGCATTTACTTGCTTTGGTTTTGGGGCTGTAATATATAAGTGTATCCCGCCAAAATATAATTGGCTCGCTTTTTTACTGTTTTTCCTTGCGAGTGATAAAACATTATTCTTTATGTATAGTGGAATAAGAAATGCACTAGCTATATCAATTATGTGTATTTCATTCCCATTAATAAGGGATAGAAAATGGCTGCCTTATTTTCTTCTGACAGGTCTGGCGATGACACTTCACACATCTGCTATTTTATTTATGCCTTTGGCTTTTTTGGCGGGAGGGAGTCACCAAATGACGAAAAAAGAAAGCTGGTTATGGATATCAATAATGATTGCACTTCAGGCTGTTTCATTAGACGGTATATTTGGCCAAGCCACAAGTTTGATTTCTATTTATTTTGATAGATACGCACAGGATGCACTCATAATTGAGGATTTAGGTGATACAAGGTCTCTTCTGATCAGATTCGTTGTCATCGTTTTTATGGGAGTTTTTCTGTGGTTTATGCGTAATACAGAGTTGTCGAAGACAGAAAACTCGGTTTGCAGGTTGGCGCTACTTTATTCAATCTCATACCTATTAGGAGCGATGCAAGGCCGTTTAACCCAATGCTACGTTATCTTTTTTATTAGCGCAGTTTGTGTTTTATGTGGTAAGTGGAAACAAAAGCAATTGAGATTGGTATTTCTAGCTTTTGTTATAGCATACTTAGCATTTGCTTTGTTTGCTGTATTTATGCATACCGAATCTTTCCAAGAATATGTGCCGTATAAATCTATAATATAACAGTGTATTTATGAGAGTATTATATATGGGCTCCTTCCGTTTACCAAACAATGATGCAGGAGCAGCTAGAGTCTTGAATGTTGCCAGAGCTCTCCGGATGGCGGGGAATGAAGTTAGTTTTATCAGTTTGGGTGGTAGTTATAGAACAGAAGATTTAGGTGAAGATGGTGTTTATCGGGTAGACGGATTCCCCTATATTATTACTGATGAGCTAGATATTAGTGGCGGCTTAATGGCAAAATGTAGAGGGTGGCTGAGAAGAGGTAGAAAAGCAAAAAAAATTGTAAAGAATCATATTCGAGAATACGATGTGATTATCTCTTATGGTGTTGAAATGGCTTTATGGTTACACCTGATTTGTAAGCGTTATAAGATCAAACATATTTGTGATATAACAGAATGGCATGATAATAACGAGTTTAGATGGCCAGAAATTCCATTGTATCACATAAGTATGTATTTAATACTTCCTTGTGTAAAGAATATAATTGTAATCAGCTCATATTTAAACGAATACTTTAGTAAGTCAAATAATATTATTATACCTGCAACTTGTGACAAGAGTGAAAAAAAATGGCATCAAGACAACAAACAAGTATTAAGAAGTGTTGGGCCATATGATGGTATTACCCTAATCTATGCTGGGACCCCTGCTCGTAAAGATGCAGTACATTATGTGATTAGAGCAGTTAATAGGCTTTCAAGTGAAAATGAGAAAATTCGGTTATTAATCCTGGGTATTAATAAGGAGTTATATACTAATTTGTATAGTGATTTTCTCCCTCCCCAAGATATTTCTAGTCAAATTATCTTTATGGGACGCTTATCTCAAGATGATGTGCCGTCATATTACTCTATTAGTGACTTTATGATCCTGATAAGAGAACAAACTCGAAAAAGTAATGCCGGATTCCCCACAAAATTTGCTGAAAGTTTTACGAGCGGTACACCCGTGATTGCAAACATTACTAGCGATTTGGGCCAATATTTAGAGGATGGTGTGACAGGTTTTGTTGTTTCAGAACCTAATGAAGATGCTGTCTATCGGGTCTTGAAGGAAAAAGTCCTAAAGTGTGACAAAGAGCAGTTGGGTATGATTAAACGTAATGTAATAGAAAGATCAGAGTTATTAGATTATCACTTTTATATTGAACCCCTAAAATTTTTTATGAGTAATTTGAAATAACTGATCACCATTTTATGAGCGCAGATTGTCGACATCTTAGTAAGGGATGTGCAATCTTATTTGCGAACTCCATTGTGTGGCAACTTTTCAATAATTGATTTCATATGCCCACTTTATTACAGATAAACGTTACAGCCAATTGGGGCAGCACCGGCAAAATTGCAGAGCAAATTGGACTTACGGCAATGCGGCACGGCTGGGAAAGCTATATCGCATATGGAAGGATGATGAATCCATCAAAATCAAAATTGATAAAAATTGGAAGTCAGAAAGATGTTTATATGCATTATGCTGCCAGCCGTTTTATTGATTCAGAAGGTTTGCTTTCAAAAACAGCAACGCAATCCTTAATCGGTAAAATATCCCAAATACATCCTACTGTAGTTCATCTACATAATATTCATGACCATTATTTGAATTATCCTTTATTATTTAAATATTTGGCATCCTCAAACATCCCTGTTATTTGGACACAACATGATAACTGGGCGATAACGGGTAGTTGTTGTTATGTGCCAGAAGAATGTGAAAAATGGAAGTTTGGTTGTAATGAGTGCATATTAAGAAGGGGAATAAAGTTAGACAATAGTAAACGTAATTTTAAGCTCAAGAAAGATTTGTTTACTTCTATAAAGGCGATGACTATTGTGCCAGTTTCTGAGTGGCTAGGAAATATTATGCAGTCTTCTTTTTTAAGTAGTCGTAATATACAAGTCATTCATAATGGAATAGACATTAAGACTTTTGCGCCTAACCTTAATAGTAGTATACGCCTACGTTATTGTATAGGAGATAAGAAAATTGTTTTGGGTGTAGCTTCTGAATGGAGTGTCCGTAAGGGGGTAAGTGATTTAATTAAGCTATCTTCTTTACTTCCTAAGGAAGAATTTATTATTTTAATTGTAGGGAAGCTTCTTGGTGCTAAAGCGGAACAACCTGAAGGAGGGTGTGAGATAGTATTTATTGATAGAACTCAGAATATCACTGAACTTGTTGAAATCTACTCATCCGCTATGGTATATGTAAATCCCACATACCAGGACAATTACCCTACAACAAACTTAGAAGCTATGGCTTGTGGTACCCCAGTTATTACATATGATACAGGGGGAAGCCCAGAGGCTGTTACTAATGAAACCGGGTGGGTGATAGAACAAAACAATATCCATGGTATTGCTAAGATTATAAAAGAGCTTTCCTCGATGTCAAAAGAAGAGCGCGTGATTCAACGAAAGAAATGTCGTGAAAGAGCAGAAAAGCATTTTGACAAGGATATTTGTTTTAATGAGTATTTAAGATTATATAACAGCCTGATTTGATTATATGTATAAACATTTTTTTAAACGATTTTTTGACTTTTGGATATCATTGATAGCACTGATATGCATCAGCCCGATCCTATTTGTCGTAACTATCTGGCTCCATTTTGCTAATAAAGGGGCCGGTGCGTTCTTTACTCAGGATAGACCGGGAAAAGATGGGAAGATATTCAAGGTCATAAAATACAAAACAATGACGGACGAGCGTGATGCACATGGCAATCTATTGCCTGATGAAGACCGTATGACGAAAGTTGGAAAGTTTGTTCGTTCTACAAGTATAGATGAATTACCACAACTATTTAATGTTCTAAAAGGCGATATGGCACTCATTGGTCCCAGACCTTTGCGAGTGGAGTATTTGCCTTTGTATAGCAAAGAACAAGCAAGGAGACATGAGGTGAGACCAGGTATCAGTGGATGGGCACAATGTCATGGGCGAAATTCAATAAGCTGGACCGAGAAATTCAAACTTGACGTCTGGTATGTTGACCATTGCACACTATTGACGGATATAAAAGTGATCTTTATTACTATAAAGAATGTATTGATGCGGAAAGACATTAGTGCAGAAGGTTCTGCAACTATGCCTTTCTTTGATGGCACAAACTAACATACGATGAATCATAATATACTTATAACATCCGCAGGCCAGCGTGTAGCTCTTGTCCGTGGATTTCAGGAGACATTAAAACGCTTTTTCCCAGAAGCAAAAGTATTCACAACGGATATGAATCCGAGGCTTGCACCTGCAGCCTATGTGAGTGACGGATGCTTCGAGGTACTGAGAGTGACAGATCCAAATTATATCCAGCAGATTCTAAAGCTGTGTAAGGATAATGATATTGGAATGATTATCCCAACAATTGACACAGAACTGTTGGTGCTGGCTGAGAACAAGAAGCTCTTTGATGTGAATGATATATTCGTGAGCGTTTCATCTCTGGATTTCATTCGTATTTGTCGTGACAAGCGCAATACGGGTGACTTCTTTGAAAAGCATGGAATCCGTGTCCCAAGACCGATTGATAAGAAACATCCTACGTTTCCATTATTTGCTAAACCCTATGATGGCTCATTAAGCACGAACCTTCACTATATCAAGAATGCAGAGGAATTGACTACTGAGATTCTAGAAGATCCGAAGTTGCTGTTTATGGAGTACATTGACAAAGAAGTGTATAAAGAATACACAGTGGATATGTACTATGGTAAAGACAATAAAGTGAAGTGTATTGTGCCTAGGGAGCGCATCAAGATACGTGCGGGAGAAATCAATAAGGGCTTGACTGAGAAAGAACCTCTTACACAATATCTTTATGATAGGTTAGAAACCGTTGAGGGTTGTGTTGGTTGCATCTGCATACAAGTGTTTTTGAATCCACAGACTTGTGATGTGGTAGGTATCGAGATTAATCCTCGCTTTGGTGGTGGCTATCCTCAGACTTATGCTGCAGGTGGTAACTATGCCGAATTCTTAATTAGAGAATATTTTCTGGGAGAAGAGATAAAATACAAAGATGATTGGAAGAATCACCTGCTGATGCTCCGTTATGATGATGCCGTCTATGTGTAAGAAAGTAGTCTGTTTTGACCTGGATGATACGCTCTATAAGGAGATTGACTATCTTATATCTGCTTACTGTGAAATAGCAGCTTTTGTAGGGCATCCTGAATTAGTGCCACAGATGGTAAAGTGGTATAGAGAAGGTGAGAATGTCTTTCAGAAGTTAAATCAGTTACTTTGCATAGATACACCGATAGCAGATTATTTAAAGATTTATAGAAACCATTATCCTGCAATCTCACTGTCAGATGGAGTTGAGGATACTTTGAATGAACTAAAGCATAGAGGTGCTATATTGGGGCTTATTACAGACGGACGTAGCGTTGGACAACGGAACAAAATAAAAGCTCTGGGACTAGAGAAGTGGTTTGATGACGAAAACATCATTATTTCAGAAGAGTTTGGTTCGGAGAAAACAGACGAGAAGAATTTCAAATACTTTGAGCAAAAATACTCTGAACATTCATTTGTTTATGTAGGGGATAATCCAAAGAAAGATTTTATAGTACCAAATCATCTGGGATGGCAGACAATAATGCTCAAAGACGATGGAAGGAATATACACCGGCAAGAATCCGCATATGGGGATAATATACCTCATGTATTAATTGTGAGCATCTCTGAGATAATAAATATTTAAAAGATAGTGTTTACTCATATGAATGTAATCTTTTTAACTCTTGTTCGCATATCTGACATCGAAGAAAGGGGAATATACCAGGACTTGATGCGGAAGTTTAGGGATGAGGGACATCAGGTATATAT
>AUXO016340380.1_pt1 | contig 18650 bp, 21 predicted proteins | sample 768731 | NCBI WGS metagenome assembly AUXO01 (sample SAMN02715735, study PRJNA202380) | gut metagenome | biome: sheep rumen | host: Ovis aries | place: New Zealand: Palmerston North
GTAATTAAAGCATAAGCAGCAATTCCCGTTCCCGTTACTCCGATAATAATACCGGTCCACTTCAAAATTTTTTTACCTTTAATTTTCATAACCTTTATCTTTTCGTTGTTAAAATTTTGTTTCGAATACATCATGTAGTTTATCACGTATAAGGATTTCAGGCCTTCATAATTTCTGGGGTTTTTAGGTGAGAGTTAGATTTATTTTCTTCATTATTACAGGAGTTATGTTTTCAATATCTTCATGAACTTCCTTTAGAATTTTCTCTAGATTTTCAAAATATAAATCTATCCACCTAAGATCATTGTCCCTCATTTTATATTCATTATCAAAATATGTGACAATCTCCTTATAATCTTTTGGCAATAATGTTTCTTGGTAAATATAATTTTGAGAGAGGTAAAAATGTATTTCTGGATCTTTTAGTTTCCATAATCGTTGAAATTCTTGAGAAATATAATCATCCACTCTAACACTTAAGTCTTCAATTTCAAATAAAGACTTGACATATTCGAAGTCATTTTTTCCAGAGTACCTATTATATTCTTCTATAATCTCATCATATATTTTTTCAAATTTAGATGTCACTGTTGCTTTATAACCCCTACTTAAAGATCTAATATTTTCAGCATGATCAGGAAAATTTTTTATAAATCCCGGACGTTCTAGATCAACCTGCAGGATAGCAATTAAACATTCAATATACTCACAAATGTAGAGGGAGTTAAACCTAAATTCATTTGCAGAAAGAAGTTTTATTTGGCTCTTGATTCTTTTTTTGAAATTATCACTCTTGTATCTTGATAATATCTTTTTAAATTTAATAGGATCTTCACCAAATTTTTCAACTGCAGATTTACCTAGTTCCCATATCTCACTATATGTTTTTAGACTCCCAAGTAAAACCCTAGTTATATCTATCATCAAAAATATAATAAAGTATTTGCAGTAGGACTCATAATAAACGAAATATTCTTTGTCTCTACTTTTCCTCCTAACTTAAGCCCTTCTTTTTTGTAGTTGAAAGACCCTATTATAATGTGAGCTCCGTGATAGGTTGGAATTGTTGCTATTTCCTGAATTTTCTTCTCCTTAACCCAATCGAGGGCTGTTGGAATTGAAGTTTTCTCATCAACATCTAACAACCATCTTCTTTGATCAACTATTTCCCGAGTCTTTATAGTTTCTTCTGAGAGAGCTACTTTATTGGGGAGTCGTTGGATAAAAGCATAGTCTTGAAGTGAAATTCGATCTAACAATTTCCTCGCCAATTCGATACTCCATTTTTCTAAGGATCTTGGGTTTAGATCAATATAAGCTCTAGCATTATAGATTGAACATAATTCTTGAATCTCTTGTTTTAGATTTTCAAGAGTTTCTGGCTTATCTATAAATTTTTGCCAAAGTTTACGTTCTGGGGTCTTCATTCCCTCATTCCCCTCATCTTTTCTTCTCTTGATTATCTGGACAAAGTAATACGTATCCTTTCCAAATTTTAAGAGTGGGAGAATTTTGTTAAAGTTATCTATCTTCATATCACTACCTTTGTTTCCCTTACATTCCATGTCACTTCTGCAGCACCAACCTTAACTCGGGCTTTTTCTAGTTGTTGATCAGTAAAGGTTAAAGTTTTTCCAGAGATTACACGATACTTTAAACTTTTCAAACGGTCTGCCCTAATCTTTTTCTCTTTTTCTACTCCCTTCCTTATTTCAGTCAGCTTCTTAAGATCGATTTCTTCTCTTAATCCCGCCAATCCAATAAGAGCTTTCATTATAACCGCGTTTTTACAAGAGCCGGTATTTATGTAGTCTCGAAGATTTGGATATAGATTTTCTGGTATTCCCTTTACCTTACCCTCTATCTCCGTTGCCATATAAAATTTTTCTGAAGTTACGGTCTTAGTTTTCCCAGGATAATAAACATCGCCAAAAATTCCAAGACTTTCCAAGAATAATTCAGACTCAGACTTTTCTTGTTCCGGCTCTTTTATTTTACGCGGTAGTTCTTTAAGCTCTTTTTCTTGGCGGTATATTAGGAGATTGATAAACTTAAGCATTATATCGGACTCTTTAACCTTAAACTCTGCATACCCTAATTGATACGAAGAGATGGAGGGGAGTTTTCTGAAGAGTGGAAGTTGAGTCAAGTTAATCACATATTCACCTTCAAATAACATAGGCTCTACAATACCCAGTCTCTTTAGCTTTCCGATTAAATCTGTTCTGGAGGTTTTAATTCCAATTTCCTCCATATTAAGTTTTCCATCCACCACAAGAGTAAAAGATCGAAGAGACGTTAAAATCTTTTCTCCAGGTTCTACTCCTTTGTCATTTTCTGGAACCATCACCTTAACTTTTGAAAGGGTTTTTAAGGAGATATTTGCACGAGTTCTATTTCCAGCCACTCCGATAAATTTAGCCCACCTGTCTTTAAGAACTTTTGAGCCATCCTCTACACGCCTACTAATTCTCTTATACTTTCCAATCAGTTCAGGGTCTAAGAAAATTTGAAGATCTGGAGTCTTGGAAAAATCCTTCATGAGATCTAGCAAACTATACTTAGGCCTTCCATAATAAAGAATATCAGGACGACCAATTTTTATCGGATTCTTGTCAAAAAGGGTAGATCTAAATTTACTGAGCATCGAAATCCCAAAAGAACAATGATACTCAGACAAAATATTATATCCGATAGCCTTACATAGTTTCTCTGTTATCTCTGGTTTAATCCCTGAGAAATAATGAATAATACACTTTATAATTCTAATATCATCCTCATCATACCTCACCTCTTTAAGTGTAGGTTCCTTAGTTCTTACAATAACATAAGCTTCGTCATAATCAGGAGAAACGTTAATTGTGAAAAGACCTGATAAATCCACTACCTCATAATCGGTTTCCCTAATTAAAAAGAGCTTTTGATATCTCAGCACCCTCTTTACTTCTCTGTTAATCTCAATCTGACACACTCCACGTATGTACTTGAGATTCTTTAGATAAAATTTTTCTCCGCTAATTATAATATCATTCATATACATATAAGGAAATAAAGGGAGAGAGCCATATAGAGCCCTCCCTCTTTTATAATACTTCAAATTTTGGGTTTTTCTGATTCCACCACATTCTTACAGGTCTTTGACAATCTACACAACAGAATAATGAGAGTTGAATTATATGGCCCTTCTTAAGCATTGTATGACCAAAAACCTGATAATCATGACTCCACATCATATGACGGACAGATAGATGCTCCCTAATATCAGCCCAAACTAGAGATCCATCTTCATTATAGCCTCCTCTCCTCCATGAAATTCTGAATAACTCTGCCTTTAATCTGGGTTCTCTAGTTTCCCACCAAGTATTAAATGTGGATGCTACCTCTATCGGACGAAATTTTTTTGAACTTCTATCCCAATGATGATAGAGGGATTTTAGGAGGCCTGCATGAGAAAAAATCACATGTGTCCCATTTTCCCGTTCTACTGCGTAAGTTAAGGAAAAACGTGAGTGATTTTCTTCGAAGAATTTACCTAACCATCTAACCCTCTCCAAATTTTGATCTTTACGAACAGCAGGTGATCCGGGATAGATATAAGATAGGTCATGATTTCCTAACAGAAGAATAGTGTCTGGGATGTTTATTATTTCCTCTAACATACCAGGAACCACTTCGTGCGATATTTTTTCATGTGGGTAAGGGTCTGTATAATCTCCGAGGAATATTATTTTTTCCCCAGGTTTCCTTTTCTCAACCCCTTCTCTCCAAAAGTCTCTTCCATGTATATCTGGAATTATCAGAAGTGTATCATTTCCCATAATAAGTTTATATAAGATATTTGAGATTTTCCTTTTTTCTTAGAGATGACTTCGTAGATCATCTGCTTTTGCGACTTACTTAATTTTATCTTTTCAAAACAGGAGGAATCCATAGTAAATTCTATAGATTTTGCATAATAAAGTACATTAACATAAGTAAAATCATAGTCAAAACGTACAGTTATTCTCGATGAGTTCCGATTTATAAGAGAAATAATTCTATCTATCTCCTTTTTAAACTTATGAGAATTTATATTGGGTACTATTGGGCATAAACATATGAGATCTCCAACATATATACGAATCTCTAATAATTTTTCCTCCGCAAAATAGCATTCTACCTTATGCTTCATATGTTTGGAGATCTAATAATTCAAGCACATCAGTCATTTCAACTTCAAGAAATCTTCCTCCAGTGGGTATATAATCTCCACGCTCCACTATAAATATTTTTCTCTTTTTTAATTTTTCAAAAAATCTCTTTCCATTTCTTATTTTATTCATACTTGGAAAGGGCTTACTATTAAATTTAATTAATATCTGAAGATCACAAACATATATAGTAGGAAGGGAGTAGGGAGTTGGTGTTAAAATTTTGAATTTAACCATATTTCTCTGCAATCTCATCAAATATACTGTTCAACTCCTTTATAGGGTCATAGAACTCCTCTTCTGGTACTACAATCTTTTTCTCATTGTAGGCTTTCCAGAGTTTAAGGGGATCTAAAATTTGACCTACCTTTTTTCTCATTTCCTCTATCTTTGATCCCCCTAAGAAATGTTTTAAGAGATATGAATCTGGCCCCTTACACATTCCTATACCAGCTCCTTTATCATTCAGGTTCACCTCTATCTGGGTGTTATCTTCTTCCCCAAAATAAACCACATAATTTCCTTCAACCCAAAGAAAGAATTGTTTCTCGAGTTCTGTTTGATCTATCTTGAAGTCTTCCCCTAAAAGTTGATCCCTCCATTCATTAAAAAATCCTGGAGTAAATGTGATGAGAGCTTTAACCGATTCTAAGGATGGTGGAAGTATAACTCTTTTCTTCCCATCCAATAAGTAAGTTAACCAAACACAAGTCTTTATCTCGGTATCTCCTCCTTTTCCAACTTTAGACCAGAGAATGACCTTCCAATGATTCCCTCTCGTTTTTACTTCAACCAGTTTTTTAATTTTAAGCCACTTCCCTGGTTGTTTTTTCTGAAGAGCTTCTAATTCCCTACGAGCTCTCCCTACAATTCTGAAACAACGTGGCTTAATTGTTTCATGATAATCTTGCCAAAATTCTTTCAAGATTTCTCTTTGATTCATTCTATCATTTATCATCAATTATAAGGAAATTAAGGTACGTCCCCCCTCCTGAAATCCTTATAAATAGATAGAAATTAAGGGCCCCCGAAATCCTTATAAATAGATAGAAATATTGAGGACCCCGAAATCCTTATAAATAGATAGAAATATTGAGGACCCTGAAATCCTTAATAATGATATAAGGTTGGTACCTTGGCGGAATTGGTAGACGCGAGGGACTTAAAATCCCTTAACCAGAAGGTTGTAGGGTTTCGACTACCCTAGGTACCACTTTTCGAGACATAAATAATGGCTCTGTAGCTCAGCTGAATAGAGCAACGGCCTTCTAAGCCGTAGGTCTTGGGTTTGAACCCCAACAGAGCTTCATAACCCCTCCCCTGGTAAACTCAGAGGGTTGACTCATATTACGATTGACTGCCATCAATTTTTGGAGAGGGGTTTCGAGACACACACAAAATTAATAATGTTCGGAGGGATCGCTAGTGGTACGGGTAATCTGTATTATCTAGAGCGTTCACTAATATTGAATGAAGAGGTTAGATAAGTGGCTTCTAGCCTTGGTCCTTAGAATGAAATTTATATAAAAGACTAATGGTGTATATGGGCCAGCACATCACAAGAGGAATCTCAAGTGAAGGAATACGTTGGAATCGTATTAAGTCCGTGAAAATGTTTTTGAAACACAACTAAAAGTTTAACGTATAGAGATGAAAATTTCAATAACAAGAGGATTATCAGAGTTAAAGGTTCTGAAGAATCGTTATGACAAAGAAGTCAGGGACGCTAAATTGATTGGCGTTTCTGTAGCGGGTAAGATGGTTAGTCCCTATACTTCCTATACTCCGAAAGATTTTGAGGAGCAGGCTAAGTCGGGATTTCAGAGTTTAGCGGATCTTGAAAGAAGAATCATTGAGATAAAAACTAAAATTGACCAGTCTAACTTTGTAACTAAAGTGAAGGTGGCTGAGAGAGAGATGACCGTTCTTGAGGCAATCGAGATGAAAAATTTCGTAGACCTTAAGGAACAGAAACTCTTACTCCTTAAACAGCAACTTAGGTCGGCCAGAAATTCATACGAGGATGCTGAAAAGAAGAATCGGGAAAGAATTGAAAAGAATGTGGCGGATCAGACAGCAGCCGGAACAAAGGATACAGCCCTTGAAGCCAAAGTTAAGGAATCAATTGAGAGTCTTTATCCCGTGGCTATGATAGACCCGATTAAAGTGGAAGAGGAAATCAAGAAGGAAGAGAAGTTCTTAGAGGATTTCAAACACGAGATTGATTTTGTCTTGTCTGAGTCTAATTCACTTACCTATATTGAAATTACAGATTAAAAGCTTTCTGTATCGAAAATCCCCAAGAAAAACGCCCCTTATTCTATTTTGGGTTATTAAATAGTGCTTTAATTATATCTGCAAAGTATAATCATGATAAGATTTTCTTTAAAGATTATAAGGTTAAAGCTTAAAAGTTGTAAAGGTCAAAGCTTAGATTAGTAGTATGGAGTTTCGACGTGGAAGTACTACAGTTAAAGTTGAAGACTTAAAGAATAAAGCTAGTGAAAATCCTAGATCAAGTTTGTCTTCGAAAGGAGTCTCTGGTTTGCAGTTTAACAGAGGGGATTTGTACTAGGCTGATATGCGGAAGCTTACTTATAAACTATTCATCATATAATGGTGGATAGTTTTTTCTATGAATATAGAAGATCTAGAAAAATTAGTAGATAGATTAGTGGTGGAAGGATCTAAGAAAGTTGAATTTACAGAAAAAGGAAGACTTGATATTCCAAATGATCTTCCTTTCTGTACTTATTATTTGTGTGATTGTAGAAGATGTATATTTAAAGTTGCTAGAACCCGAAATAAAGTAAGAAAATATGTAGGAACTGGGATAGCATTCGGAAAATGCGCCCCTCTTTTATATTTAAATGTTCCTTCTTTACTTTCATTGTTACAGACAGATCTGGATACATATTCTAGAAATTATTACAAGAAGGAAATATATCCTCTCATTCTGGAACTTTATAATCCGGAGATAGAGGAAAAAATAATAAAAAGGCTAAGAAAACAAATTTCTTAACCTCTTCTTTTTCTCTATAAACTGACCACCATAAAAATATCCAAAACAGGTCCACCCAGATTTATTTCCAGTATGACCCTTTATTCTTACCTTATTATCTAGGAGAAGATCAGTTCCTGTGTTTCCAATAATTACTAACATAGACATAGGACGACATTCCTCTACGTTTACCCGAATTTTATTTGGTTCTAAAAACTTTACTGGTGATTTAGATCCTCCACAATTACCATCCCACCAAAAAGTATTAAACCAATTATCCTTCATCTTTTCTAGTACATATAAGGTTGGCTCCGCCTTCTCCCACTTAGGTTGCCACCATTTTCTCTTCTTAACGATCAATTCTAGCTCCATTCTTTATACTCCATCTTGTACCGTAAAACGTCATAAACCAACTACTCTTTCCTAACATTAATAAGGCAATTGAGGGGAAGCTAATTAAGGGAAAGAATAATGGACCTAACTTTCTTGAGACTATACCGCGACCATATACAAACCGAAAAAGATTAAGATTACCAACAAATAAGTACTCTCCAAGACACATACAAGGAAATTTAGAGGATCGGACTAAAACAATCTTAAATCCGGCAGGTCCTATGTGAATGTCTTTGAAAAACCTAGAGACAATAAATCCTAGTATGGTCTGAGGAAACTGCCAAATCCATCCTATCAAAACATACAAAAATACTATCAAAACATACATTATCAAAACATGTAAAAAATATATAATCACTATATATAAGGAAATTGAAGGACCCCGAAATCCTTAATAGTGGAGAGAAAAGAAACAAGGCCGATAATAAATTGTGATATTTTTTATAAATTAGTTTTTGCAGGAGACGTGGTAATCTAAGATAAGATAATAGATGATATTCCTGCGCTGTATCACATTTTAAAATTTAAAAATTCCAGTTTCTACTCTCCATACCCAACCGAAGTATCTCAGGTACCTCATCGTGGTTCGGTTGTCTAGGTATTACTAAAGTTAAGAAGCAAAATCCTGAGCTGTGAAAATTATATTGTTGCAACTCGCCTCTTCCGTTATAGGAATCTGTGCGAAACAAGGTATGATTAGTAATGGTATGTTCTGCCTTCCTTCAATCTTATGGTTAGAGGAAGGATCAAACAGAATGAATAAAAATAAGAGTTGGACTTAATGTCTCACTCTTTTTTTTGAAAAACAGAGAGACTCATTTTGAATCTCTCTTTTTATACTTATTTTCTAACTCTATCTCAAATTCCTCTAATTTTCCAATCGTCTCTAACTTATTCATTAGATCTTCTTGGCATGTCGGTAAACAATTAACCCACGAAATATCAGGGGACTTTTTTATGTAGAGTCTAGTTAAAGAAGATAAAAAATCCCTTTCATTTTTCCAACAGTTCTCTATTAGCAAAGAAGATACTATCTCTGAAAATAAATTCTCAGGGGTTTCTTCTTTTACAACAACTGAGGCTGTGGTTATCTTCTTTTCCTTCTTTTCTCTGCTGTGATATTGATACCATAATCCAATTCCTCCTCCTATCACTGCAAATAATCCTATCCCAATAAATATTTTCTTATTCATATACATATAAGGATTTCAACCGATAATTTCCTTATATGTATATGTATATAAGAGCTACAAAAATAGGGTTTAGTAATAGAGACAGAAATTTAGTAGAAGTAGTAAGAGTGGGAGAAGGAAATTGGTGGCAACTCAGGATAAATAATTCTAATAATCTGGCCAATACCGCAATAGGATTTGAAGACGACGGAACTATATTTTCAGTAGATCCTCCCGGTGGACCTTTCTTATGTATTGGAACTAAAACCGGAGCAGGAGAAATAAAAGAAATAAAAGATACGAGCTTGGGAATCTATATATTTATTGAACCGTAAAATCCTTATATATATGAAGAAAGATGATTTGTGTGAAACGTCCAAAAACTGTAAAGAAAACAAATGAAGGACACGGGCTGTAGATGTGAAATCGAAGGTTGCGGAGCATTGATCTTTAGTTGTGGGATTAAGCTTGTATAAAGTGTGTTGCGTTGACGATCAAATATACTTCGGTAGTCAAATCACTGAGGCATTGTGAAGATTATACATCCACATATTTGCAGGATCATCTACAATCTAAGAAAAGGGCAGAAAATTTAGCTTAAGTTTTCAAGAAAGCCCAAAAATAAAAAGGGAAAAGGAATAAACCTTAACCCTTTATTTTTTTATTTCTTCCCAATGATCTCAAAACCGTGAATCCATTTACCCGATGAATCCTTAAGTTTTATTGCTTTCTTAATGAAAAAGAGATCTAAGTCTGTTGCTTTGGCCGTTTTCTGATAACCTAATCTCTGATAAATATCACCTAAAATATCTTTTATATCTCACTTCAATATCTAATAATCATGAGCTTTTTTGAAGCACTAATATAAAGGATGCATTACGATTTAGGTGTAATTCTAGGTTGTACCAAGATATTTGGTGGGTTGTTCGTCAGGAGAAAATAGTGTGTGGATTGATGTATGATTTTGGGTTAGGGAGATTAGAGAAAGAGGAAAAAAAGAATGAGAAACACAGAATTATAGGTTGGTTCATGAAAAAATTAAGAAGAAGTAGGGGAAATTAATCCTCTACTCCTTTTTCTGTGTGTTTTTCATTCCAAGTTCTACTAAGGAATTCAAAGGTCAGGTCTGGTATCATATCTGGGTCTGTTTCTTCCGGATAGTACCATACTTGATTTCCCTTGATAAATAGTCTAACTGGGAGAAAGCTTAGGTTGGTTGAGAATGTTACTTGAAAATTCTTTGGCCATCCTTTCTTATCTCTCCAACATTTCTCTAAGTAGTATGGAATGCAATACGGTTCTTCATCTTCTGGAATATCGGCAGGCAAGGAATCAAGTTCTTTCATCATGACTTCCCCTTCACCAAATTCCGGATCACCTTTTTCCAGCTTAACTTCTGTCTCTAGTATTTCTTCGACAAATCTTTTTACAGCGAGGGGTCCAGATTCTGAAAGGCATAAAATCAGTCTATCCGGTCTATCAATAGCGAAAATCTGTCCTTCATATACAAACATATCCCCAGGTTTAAGTATTCCCTTTTCTCCTAGGGTTTCTGTTCTTGTCATTGTAGTTTTATGATAGGCTTTTTTATCTTCTGTCTCTACCCACTTTCCAGGATATGTAGAACCATCAAAGTCTATCACAAGATTTAGGTTATCCAATATTCCTTTTTTCTCGTGTGCAGATAGTCCTTTCTCGGATCCTGTCTTATACTTCTCCGCTAGAAATGTCACTTTCATCTTTAACCTCCTTCTTTATTCCGAATTCTACTTTTACTTTATCGTCTTCCAGATCAAACTTTACTTTCACTGGTTTCTTGATAGTCTCCACATCAACCTCCAATAGTTTCTTACAAAGCTCTTGTTCAACATACTCAATCATAAGTCTTTGAAGTGATCTTGCTCCATACTCAGGCTCTGCTTTTCTGATGATCCAAGATTTAAGTGTCTTTGTTATTCCTATCTTATAATCTTTGAGTCTTTTCTGTAATTTCTTAAGTTCCAGATCAAATATTTTCTCCAGTTCTTTTTCCTCAAGTGAATTAAACACAATAATCTTAGAAAGTCGATTAAGAAACTCGGGTCTAAATTCTTTCTGTACTTCTTTCATTACTGTAGAGACATCCTTTTTCGTTTTATCTTCTTTACTGATTGTTCCGAATCCTATCCCAGACGACTTAATTTCCAGGGCTTTAGTTCCAACATTACCAGTGAAGATAATGATACAATCTCTACAGCTTACTATTTCTCCAGTGCTCAAAGTTATTTCTCCCTCTTCCAGCATATTAAGCCAGATATTGTAGAGATTTGAGCTGGATTTCTCAATTTCGTCTATCAGGAGTACGCAAAATGGTTTTCTTTTCAGCACATAGAGTCTAGGTTCTGAGTCTGAAAAACCAACATAACCGGGAGCTGAGCCTAAAAGTTTTGATTCCGCCCAATCCTGCATATATTCTGAGCAGGCTATAGTGACCAAAGACTTTTCCGATCCAAAGAATTCAGAGGCTAAGATCTTCGATACATATGTTTTTCCGACTCCCGTAGGTCCAACAAGCAAAAATGATGCTATTGGTTTATGTGGATCTCTAAGTCCTAAAATATTTCTCTGAAGTGCTGTAACTAATTCCGAGACGGCCTGATCTTGTCCTATGATTTTCTTTGTCATTTGTTCCTTCATTTCTCTCAGTTTGGTCATGTTACTACTCCTGATTTTATCTACTGGAACGCCTGATATCTTCGAAATAACTTTGCTGACATTTTCGACAGTTACTTCTGGCCAAGATTTCGTATCCTTCTCTTGTTTTTCAATAAGTTTAGCCAGTTCTTTCTCAATTTTTATTCTCTCATCTCTGATTTCTGATGCTTTTTCTAATTCGGCCTCTTCTATCAGTGCATCAATCCCATTATTCATCTCGTTAATCTTCTCTTGCAACTCCTCTCTTTTCTTATAATCGAGAGGACATTCTAGTTTAGTCAAGGAAGAAGACATATCCAAGATTCCAATTGCTTTGTCTGGAAATTGTCTGTCTGTGATATACTGTTCAGACCACTCTACACATTTTTTAATTACTTCATCTGTGATTTTAACATGATGAAAGTTAGAATATTGTTTTGAGATTCCCTTTAAGATTGCCTTGGTTTCTTCGGGGCTAGGTTCTTCAATTTGGACCGGCTCAAATCTTCTTTTAAGTGCGGCATCTTTTTCTATGTAGCGTCGATATTCTGAGGTGGTAGTAGAGATAATCATATTCATCTCTCCTCTTGCCAAGCTCGGTTTTAACATCTGTGCTATATTAGATGAGCCCTCGGAAACAGCCTGATGAAATTCGTCGATATAGATGATGATGTCTTTATTATTTCTCACCTCATTACATAATTCTTGTACTCTCTCCTCAAGCTGCCCTCTATAGATTGTTCCAGCCTGAAGATCCGTTGTTGAAACTGAGAATATTCTTTTCCCTCTCAACTCCATAGGAACCTCCTTCTTAGAGATCTTCTGAGCGAGTCCTTCCACAAGAGCTGTTTTTCCAACTCCAGCATCTCCAAGAAGTGCTGCATTATTTTTCTTTCTACAGCACAAGATTTCAATAACTTGTGAAATTTCTTTATCTCTTCCTACCAGCGGATCATAACCACCTTCTTTTGCTTTTTCAGTCATGTCAAGTCCATATTGATCAAGAACTGGAGTTTTAGAATTTGGATCTCTTTTTTTCACTGATATAGAGCTTGACATTGCTGCTTTTTCAAACTTATCCTCATCCTCACTCTTATTTTCTTTCTCCAAGGGTTTTTCTTCCTCTATTTTTTCAACAGGAGACTCGGATTCTATTGTTTTAGTTTTTATAATTCCTTTAAGCAATGAATCAGCAATCTGTGAAAAGAATCTCTCTTTATTGAAATTGAAAGTTTGACTAAGAGTTGTAATTAGATCATTATTTTGAAAAAGGATTCCCCAAATTAATATATCCTCTGTATAAACTATATCATCTTCTCGATGCGTTCCTGGAATTAGATTTTTTTCTATTCTCTTATAACTTCTAGACATTGAAATTGAGTCCTCCATATATTCATCAAGGGAGCAGCTTTCAGTATGTGACTCTAAGGTTGTTTTTATACTTGACGACCTAATCACATAAGCTTTTGAGCATACTTCTACCATCTCAAGTCTATTTTCTTCTGAATAATCTGTCAGAACCTCTCGAATTAAGGAACTCTCTGAAGCTCCATTATTGACATATTCATTCAGGATAAGATAAGTAACAAGTTCTATTGTGATCTCTTTATCCTTATTGTCTCTAGCTATTCGATTAGCTTCTTTGAAGATTTTTCTAAGTTCTTCTGATACTCTAAAATCTAAACTATCCATACATATATTTATTTTATTTATAAGTTTTCTATATATAAGGAAATGAAGGAGATCAACTAGCTTTTTTCTACTAGAAGATCTCCCTTATAAATTTACTCAGCGAGGACAGTGTCAACGTCGAGTGTAATAGTGTCGGTCAAGCAGCTATCAATGTTTTCTACTGCTATCGAATCCTTCTGTTCTGACTCAGCTGCGCCATTTCCATTGTTGCAGCCGATGAATGCACAACTACCTAGAATTGCACAAACAATAATAACTAATTTTTTCATATCATAGTATTAGGATTTGGAGGCCTGTGAAGCGCGTTTCTTTGCTTTCCAGACTATATGATCCATAATTTCGTCATGAAGTGGAGGTGATTTCCTATAGAGACAATCTAATTCTTCCTGATTTCCTATTATCTCATACCCGATCCCACTTTTAATAATATCTCTTAGAACATTAATCGCTGAATCATCCCAATAACTTTCACCTATACCCCCTATGGGAAACAATCCTAGCGTCCCTTCAGAATCTTCAAACTCTATTTTTCCGAAGATAGATTCAATAAGCAGCGAATGACCGGATTTCTTAAGTATATTTAAAGAATCTCCTCTAGTTCTTATTACGGTCAGTGTTTTTCCGTAGTTTAATGCTAGTCCTGTAATAATCTCGTTAAAAATCAAAGTTCTTATCCAAAGCTTCATGATAGTCTGGTTTTACAAATTGGACATGCTTTTACTATTAGGACATCATATAGTTTGTCAGCCACCCATTTAATTTGGAAAAAGGGTATTACACGTTTTTTACATGTTGGACAATATTTCCGTTTTCTTTTCATACGATATAATCTGGTTTTAAGTCTCTCCAATCAATTCTCCCTGAAACATCTCCGTAGATATCAAGATTTAGAGTTACATTTATAAATCCCTCTATCTGTCTCAGTCTATTTAAGAGTTTAGCCGCTTCTTCAAATAGTTCTCTTGATTTCTTGAATTTTATCACGGCGGAAAATAGCTTTGGGTGTTCTTCCGCTCTCCACATCTCTTTCTTCTCTTTTAATGTTGGGTCAAGAAGAACAAAGGGAATTTCATATGGTACAGTAATTAATTTTCCATCTTTTCCTAAAATTGGTTCAGAGAGAGTTACTTCTATTTCTTCATACTCATTCTTATACACCCAAAAAGTTTTCCCGCCGTATTCTTGTTTAAACTTCTCTATCAACTCCTCTTTTCCTAATTCTGGTGTTTCGTCTAGCCAATCCATCATTACATCCTTTACCTCCTCTATTTTTGGTCCCGGCGTTAATCCAAATTCTCTCATTATATCATTCCCACTTACCGGGCATCCTTTTAAAATTGGCACTCTTCCTAACATTCTGAGGGAAGAGATGAAGGATTGGACTTGTAGTGGTTTATTATAAGAGGCAGCATGTGAAATATTGGTAGCGTTTATAAGGGAGAGACAGAGTTTAAGTTCATCTCCAAGCTCCCTTACAATTCGTCGAGTAACTTTCTGAGTTCCATTATATCTTCCGGATAGAGGGTCATAATAGGGTTTCAGGATTTTATGATTTTCGATTATCTTTTTTACTATCCTAATGTCATCTTTAGAATATTTGAGTCTCTCCATGATATGTTCTGCCATTTCCGCGCTTTTCTTTTCATGATCCGGATAACTGAACTCTCCACCAATCACTTTCCATTCTTTATATTTCGAAATATCATGAAGAAGTGTAGCCATCCCCAAAAGATCATGATCATCACTTTTCCATAGATTATCCAAGACATTAAGAGTATAGTCTGTCAGATTCATAGAATGAAAGTGCGTATTTTGGTTAAATCCCCAAGCCTCCTCTAATTCTGGAATAATATAGGATAAGAGTTTTGTTGTATGTAACTCTCTTATTATCTCAGAAGTTTTTTCTGTTTTTAATATCCTCCTAAATTCCTCTCTAACCCTTTCAATCTTAACTTGGAAATATTCTGGATAGGGTTTAATGTATTGATAAACCTCTGGAAGAATCTGAAATTTTTTCTCTGCCTTGAACCTGAAAGCTCTTAACATTCGAAGAGGATCATCTAAGAAGGTTTGTTCTGCAGGAATTGGTGTTCTTAAGATTCTTTTCTCTGCATCCTCTATCCCATGCTTTGTAGGATCTATCAAATCTCCTGTAATGGCATTTTTATAGATAGCATTACAACAAAAATCTCTTTTCAATGCATCATCTAAAAGATGATTACTATTTGGATCATCAAAATTAGTTCTTGGTGCTACACATTCTACCTGGACCTCTTTTCCATTAATAATAAGTGTGAAGCGAATAGTATCATGCCTGGGAAGAACAATAAAATTCGTAACTATTTTTTCTTTTTCTAACCAATCCATAAATTCCCTTGGTCCATTATTCATGTCAATTACTAAATCTATGTCCTCAATTCCGAATCCTATGATCGAGTCCCTGATACATCCGCCCACTAGGAATACATCAGCCTTTCCCCACTCAGATACTAGTTCTGATATTTTTTCTAATGTTCTCAAATATAGTGCCTTTCTCATCATAAATAAGGTTTTTGACAGCCTTATTTATAGTATGATTTACGGTTATGTTAGAGTTAGTACAGGAAAGCAGTGTACGGATGTTCAGAGGTATGAAATTCAGAAATACTGTAATCTTAGGGGATTGAATGTAGATTGTTGGATTGATGAAACAATTAGTGGTGTAAAGAGTATTAAGATAAGACAAATTCGATTAGCGTTAGAGGAGATGAAACCTGGAGATACTTTGATTTGCACTGAAATTAGTAGATTAGGAAGAAGTATGCAGATAGTGTTTGAAGTTATGAATAGGTGTTTAGAGAGAAGGGTGGAATTGATAACGTTAAAGGAAGGTTATGTCCTAAATGATACTCCAATGTCTAAGTTTATTCTTTCAGTTTACTCTTATGCGGCAGAAACTGAGAGAATCCTAATAAGTGAGAGAACTAAAGAAGGGTTGGCAGCAAAGAAACGAGATGGGATAATATTAGGGAGACCAAAAGGAAGTTTATCAAAGCAACTTAAACTTGATAAATATAAAGAATCTATAATAAAAGATCTGGAAGACAATATACCAAAGGTTAGGATAGCTCGAAAATATGGATGTAATGTTTCGACTCTTTATGATTGGATGAAAAAGAATGATATCTTGGCGTGAAATCCTTATTAACGATATGAAACGAATAAGACTTAATTGTTCAAAAGGCTATGATAAAAATTATGTAGCCAGATTAATTACTCTTACTGAAAATGATTTTGAGCCGCATCCTAGAGCAGATCGTTTAAAGTTGGCTAAAGTCTTTGGATTTAGGGTAATTATAGGAATAGATGCGAAACCGGGGGACTATATTTATTTCCCGGTAGGTTCACAGATTTCAGAGTCTTTCCTAACCTACTCCTCTAATTTTTATGAGAGTAGAAGGAATAGAGATCAGTCTGTGAGAGGAACCTTTGAAAATTCAGGAAGGGTAAAGGCAATAAAATTACGAGGAGAATTTTCGGAGGGTTGGATATGCGAAGTCTCTATTTTTGAAGAATGGCTAAAATGGATGTCCGGATTTTCAGAGGAGGTTGAGATTGATTATGGTGTTAGTTTCTTTGACATTGCTCTTTTAGGAGAGAATAGGACTTCTTGGATATGTAAAAAGTATATAGTCAAGGGTGAAACAGAAACTAAGAAAACTAGGATGAGGGGAAAGGTACCCGATCATTTAGAGAGGAGAGTGCCAAAAGATCAATTTAGATTTCACTATGAGACTGAGCAGCTTAAGTATTGTCCAGACGTAATAAAACCCGAATCTTACATCTGGATAACAAAAAAGGTGGATGGAACTTCTGGTATTTCTTCTTACACACAGATTAAGAGGTTATGGTATGAGTTCTGGAAACCTAAACGTTATTATCAGCGTTTGTATGCTTCTTCTAGTATTATCAAATCAGAGGTGGTGAATCATAAAGTAGGTCCAGGTTTCTACGGTGTTGATATCTGGAAGGAAGCTGATAAAGTTGTTAGTCCTAGGTTAGATCATGGAATGACAGCTTATTATGAAATTGTTGGTTACTTACAGAATGGGGGATTTATACAGAAGGAAGATGATTTTGGATGTGTGAAACCGGAACCTGGAGGAAAATTCAGGATAGGTCAACACTTCAGAGTTCTCGTTTATCGTCTCACCGTTACGACTCAGGAAGGAACTGTCATAGAGCTTAATCCTAGACAAGTTAAGGAATGGTGTGATAAAGTAGGATTAGAATCTGTGAAAATATTATATGAAGGACTCGCAAAAGATCTCTACCCTAACTTAAATCCTGCTTTCCATTGGTCTGAAAATTTCTTAACATGTTTATCAAAAGACGGTGAACTTGGAATGGAAAGACTGGAATCCGAATGTAAGAATCAAGTACCACAAGAGGGTATCGTAATTAGAGTTGGAGAAAAAGCATATAAACTTAAAACAGAGGCCCATCTTCTTTGGAAACAAGAATGGATAGAGAAGGGAGTGGTCGACATGGAAGATTTAGAAAACAGACATGAATAGAAAAGTAGTTTGGAATGCGTGTTATGGGGGATTTGAATTAAGTCCTTTGGCTAAGAAGATGTTATATGAGACAAAACATCCAGGAGAAACTGTTTATACGTATAAAATGGATTGGGAAACTAATCTGTATCTAAAAGTAGATCCTCAAAATTTACCTTCAGGTTCAGGATTCTTTGTCTCATTAACTTATGACTTTGGAGATTCTTTCTGTTTATCGGAGGAGGACAGAGATTCTAAGATTAATAGATTGTTCGAATCTCATTTTATTCAGTATGAGGATATAGAAAGACATGATCCGGACTTAGTTAGGATAGTTGAAGAATTGGGGTCTGATAAAGCATCCGGACGAAATGCTAATCTTAAGATATCGGATATAGGAGACCAGAAATATCATATAGATAAATATGATGGCTTTGAGACTGTTATCACCAATTTAGGAGATGATTATTGGATATGACTAGAACAGAACGAATAGAAAAACTTAAGGATGCAATCTCTATCTTAAAGACGGAGTTTGTTGGGTTGGATAAAATACTGGAGGATATTAAAACCTCACTTTATCCATGGTATGTAACTCCTGAACTTATTTCCCGTCCTCAGATTATATCTCTTTGGGGTATGACTGGGACTGGGAAAACATCAGTAGTTCATAGGCTTGTAAAACTTTTAGACTTAGAATCAAACACTTTATTTTTTGATTGTGGAGAAGATACTGAGAATAGAAGTGTGACTGATAAGCTTGAAGATTATCTAGGGGACGATGATGGGGAGGATGGTAATTCGTCAGAGACCGGAAAAAAGTTAGTTTTTGTATTTGATGAATTTCAATATGCAAGAACTATTAATGAATCTGGAGAAGAAGTAAATAAATCTGGTCTTCGTTCAATATGGAATATTATAGATTCTGGAATAATAAACTTAACTACTAATGGTTGGGATACAGGAACTTATCTTTCATTTTTAGAGGATCTTT
>AUXO015478055.1_pt1 | contig 18643 bp, 12 predicted proteins | sample 768731 | NCBI WGS metagenome assembly AUXO01 (sample SAMN02715735, study PRJNA202380) | gut metagenome | biome: sheep rumen | host: Ovis aries | place: New Zealand: Palmerston North
AATGCATAATTTATATTACTAAAAAAGTAGGTCTTTCCATCTATTTCTTGAAATCCTTTAACCTTTTCATTATTTACATAATAATACGTATTATTTTCTTCAGTAGACCACCCTTCTTTTGCAAGTACATTATTATAGCAAAAAAAGAGTATTATTATTGAAATATAAAACATTATTTTTTTCATAATATCACCTTTCTATAAATTTATCTAAATATTATTTTTAAAATTAATATTATTCCAGCAAAAATTGATTTAATAAAAAATTTTATATTTACAATTATTTCTCTTAAAAGTCTTTTTATTGATCTTAACCAATCTAATATAATTGTTCCCTCATGTTTAGCATTATGTCTAATTAAGAATTTATTTACTTTTTGTTTGATTTTAAATTTTTCCCCTTTGGCTTTAACTTTAGGATTCTTTGAGTCTTCTCCATATTCATAATAAATATCAAATTTTGGTTCTAAATAGTTTTTACAATAGAAATAATATTGTTTATGAAGTGTTTCTAAGGCTAAATCATATTCTGTATATGTATTATCTTGTTTTTTAGTATTTTTTTCTTTATCTATACTTTCTTCAATAATATTTTGATATTTTCCAATCATTAAATCAAGGGTAAATCCTTCTTCAATTTTCTTTCGACAATTTTTACTGATTTTATTTAGATTATTTAGTACTCTGTCTGCTTCTTTTACATATTCATTTATTTCATTATTGTAAACTTCTTTTGATGGATTTATATTACAATGTACTATTCCACCTACTTTTTCATCAATTAACTCAGTTTGCCCTCCAACGTCAGTTGAAACTACCGGTACTCCCATTGATAATGATTCATATGAAGTAAGAGCTAGACCTTCAAGTGTTGAACAATTTATTGTTAAATCACTGATTGCATATATTTCTTCTGTATTTTTGACCATTCCTAATAATTTAAAATCATCTGTTACCACTTTTTCAACATCTGGCATTAAATATCCATCACCAGCAATTACCATGTATAAATCATTTCTTTTCTCTTGTAGTCTTTTACAAATTTCAACGAACATTTCTGGTCTTTTTTCCTCAGATAATCTTGCGATAAATGAAATAATTTTCTTGTCTTTTGGAATTTCATATTTTTCTTTCAATTTATCTTTGTCAAATTTTTTAGGATTAAATTTGTCTGCATCTGTTCCTATATATAATGTTTCAACATTTTTCTTACCATATCTTTCAATTAATTGATTCTTTGTAAAATTGTTACAGCAATATGTTTTTGTAAGATATTTGTCTACATCTTTAGAACATCTTCCAAATCCTTCACGTGGATCTTTTAAATCTATTGAATGAATATAGTCAATAAATGGAATTGTAGGATATTTTCCTTTTAAATATGGAAGCATATAGTATCCATATCTAGTGTTGCTTATTACTACAGCATCTACTTTTCTTGAGCTAATAATATAATCTACAAAGTTAATATAGTCAGATCTTTCCAAGAATGTTGACATATCCCAGACTTCTTCTGAATATTCTTCAAATTGTTGTCTTAGTGGATTATCTGATGGAAGTGTTGTGATAACAATCGACTCATATTTTTCATGATCTATTCTTTTTAATAAATCTAAATTAAATAAGTCTGCTCCTCCAACTACCATCCATGGGAATAAATATAATATTTTTTTCTTTTTACTCTTCTTATATTCTGGTAAAACCATATTAGGATGATTTTTTACCGTATCATATTTTTTTCCTTCTCTTGGAAATTGAATAATATCAACATCTTCTTCTATTGTTTTTCCTGTTGCATTTACATATTTCATTGCATTATCATTGTTTTTTTGTGCTCTTGAAAATTCTCCAGTATTACTTACTCTGTACCAAAAGATAGGTGCATCTACTCTAACTGGTTTTTTACCTTTAGCTAATAACTTTAACCATAAGTTCCAGTCTTCGTACATTGACTTTTCTTTTATTCCAAAACATCCAACTTCTAATAAATCTTCTTTTCTTACAAGTGATGCTATACAAATTAAATTTTCTACAATTTCTTGTTCAACAGTAAGATACTTTTCCCAAATAAATTCTCTATCTCCAAAGTTAACCATTGTAGTATATGCAAATGATGCATCTTCATGAGTTTCAAGTGTCCAATAAAGAGATTCTAACATTGTATGATCTGGAATATCATCACAATCTAAGAAGAATATGTACTTTGTATCTTTACTACTATTTTCTATACCAAAATCTCTAGCAACTGATGGTCCTCCATTTTCTTTATGGAAAACTCTTATTCTTTTATCCATCTTTTCTAATTTAGCTAGTTTTTTTAGTGATTCATCATCTTTTGAACCGTCATCTACAATTATCCATTCAAAATAAGGATATGTTTGAGAAAAAACTGCATTAGCTGTTTCCATTAATGTTTCTCCTCCATTATAGAATGGTGTAATAATACTTACTGTTGGTTTTTCTTTGTTTTCTAATTCCCCAATTAATTCTATTTTTTGTCCTGGTTTTTTACTATAATCCATACTACTTCCCTCTCTTTACTGTATTAATTATTTTTCTAAAACAGTTTCCTAGTTTATCAACAATCTTCCATCTTCTACTGCTCCTAATTTGATCAATAGTTGAAGCTAATTCAATATTTTCTAATCGTAAATTTTCATAAGATAAATTTATTCTTTTTATTTCATTTTCTTTTTCTTCAATCTTTTTATCTTTTTCTTCAATCTTTTTATCTTTTTCAAGATACTTCAAGCCATCATATTTTGAATCAATTATATATGAATTTAATAAGCATCTATTTTTCGGCTTTTCAACACTTTTTATTAGTGATGGGTTGTATTTAATTATATCTTCATAAATACCTCTTTCAAATTCAGTCTGATTTTTTATTTTCTCAAAAATATCTTTACCTTTATTTGTATTAATAATAACTGCTGATATACCTTTTTCATCATAAAAATCTTTATTTGTAATTTCTATTCCCCAATAATCACCTAGAATAATATCTGCAATATTTTTTTCTCCTTTATATTGACAATTATAACAGCTTTCTCTTGAAAGCATGTCTTTTAAATATAAATACATTAAGGTATCTTCGGTAAACTTTCTAACTTGTTTCACATTATTTTTCTCAAAGCTTACACTAGATTTTGTCCAACCATTATCTTTAACTCTGAATTTCCAGTCTTTAACTGAACTATTCTTTTTTAAACCATCTAAATATAAATTAAAGGTTTTCTCACTCATTACACCATGACAAATTACTGATACAGTTATTAAATTATCATTTTCTTTAACCAACGATTTTATTGCTGCTACTTGACATGGTGTTCCTGAAAATAAAACTTTCTTTTTATTATTTAAATCTTCTTTAATACTGCTAAAGATATTTGTTATATCACTTTGTAAATATTTAGAACCTCTAATTTTTTCTATCTCTTGTTCTTTAGTAATTCTTATGTGTGAAACTTTATTATCTTTCATTTCACAACCATATACAATTCCTTTTTCTTTTAATATTTGTTTTGCCAGTATAGTAAATACTTCTCCTGATGTTGATGAGATTCTTTCTTGTTCATTTTTGTTTTTTACAGCATAATATTCCTTAACAAAATTATTATTATTATTATTTCTTTTATTTATTGGGCAATTCTTTCTACATAAATTACATTCAATACATTTTTTTAAGTCTATATCTGGATATAAAAATCCGTCTTTATCTTCTTTCATGGTAATAGCACTTTTAGGACAATTAAATTTACATAAACCACAACCAATACATTTTTCTTTACTACATATTTTCTTTTTATCCAATTCCTCTATTTTTTCAATTACTTTATCAAAAATATGAGAAGTTTCTTCAATAATATCTGGCATTTGTTTACTTAAAGTTTGTTTTATATTAACTTTATTTTTATCTATATATTTAAATTTTTCAACTAAATTTTCTGAATTCATTTCTGAACTGCTTAGTACAAAGTTATCAATATCATTAAATAAGTCTTTGGCAATTCCACGTGATTTTACACTATATCCAATTACTAAAGTAGGGACACATGTTGAGTAAGCAGCAATGGAGGCATGCGTACGTGCTGCAACCAATATTTTAGATTTTGAGATAATATATTTTAATTCGTTACAATTGTAATTGCTTTTTTCTAAGTATATTTTATCTTCTTTTTTATATTCATTTTTTATTTTTTCTAAAATATCTAAATCATTACAATCTTCTGTTGTTACATGTGGTAATAAGCATATAGAATATTCTGTATTTTTTAGTATATAATCAATTAGTGCTTTTACAGCCATATATTGTTTACAGTCTTCAGATGTATCTTTAATTGTTAGAGGACTAAAATTTAGAACAACATAATTTTTATTTTTCTTATACCAAGAATTTAATTCAACTCTTTTTGATTTTAATGAAAAAGCGGGGTCTTTTGTAAATATTATTTTCTCTTCGGGAATATATTTTTTTACTGCTTCATATGTTAATGATTCTCTTATTACTAGAACATCAAAATTATTTAAATTATTTATTAAATTCAAATCAGTTATATTTTCAAAAAGTGAAGCTCCCCATAATACTGTTTTTTTTCCTAAATCATGTGATTTTTTGTCAAGAGCATACAACCATGTACTGTAATCATAGCAATAATTATCTCCACCTATAGAAATACATATATCTGAATCTTCCATTTCTTTTACAACTTCATTTTGATATAAAAGCTCAAAGTTATTGTAGTCAAATGGCATATTTTTATATTTCTCTTCTTGATGTTTTTCTTCAGCGTTTAAATCTTCTGACTTCTTATAGTGTTTTATATATTTAGATATTTCTTTAGTATAAAAATTATTATTATATTCGTAATCATGGCTTGCTGCACTAATATTATATTTTCTTAAATCTATTTGATTTATAGTTGATTGAACAATTGCTTCTACTCCTTTGTTCTTATATGTACTTAATCCATATAATAAAATTTTCTTTTTTTCCATAATACCTCAACCTTTACCGTTGTTTACAACTTAATTATAACAATATAATTACCAATTTACAAATTTATACAAAAAAAAGAACAATTTTGTTCTTATATTGAGTAGTATTTAACTATTTCTTTTATATCTTCATCTAAAATATCAGCAATCTTTATTTTCTTTTTTGCATCATTTGTTACTAATATCATATTACCAATTGTAGAGATAAAATTAAGTTCTTCTTGATTTAGTGTTTTTTCTTTATCAAATTCATTGTATGTTCCTGGAGCTAATGTTAGATAACATTTTAAATCAAATAAGTCACTGTAATTTTTAAATATCTCGTTTTCGATTGGTGTATCTGTTGCGACAATTATATGTACTTTAGTATTTTTTGATTTTTCCATTAATTCACCTAAAAGATTATTTATATATTTTTCTTGACCATATGCTAAATCATATATATCATCAATAATTACAAATAAGTGTTCTTTTATTGATTCTTGGTTCTTTCTTTTTTCTACTTCTTTTACAATTAATTCTAATTCAGTTGAAGCTACAGTCATATCTGAAATTGTATCTTTTATATAATGAGGTATTCCATTAAAACTACTTAGTTCTACAATACTTGAATCTATTGTGATAAATTTTATTTCTTCTTTTGTATAATTAAGAATAATTGACATTATTAGTTCATTTAGTAAAACAGATTTTCCTCCACCTGTTGTGCCTAAAATTAGCATATTACCTAATTTATCTAAATCTATTGTTTCTAATTTCCCTAACTCATTTCTTCCTAATGGTATTGAAGATGTAGTTTTAACATTATTAAAATCATTTAAAATTTCTTTATATTCATTTGATTTTAGTGTATTTAATTCTGGTAAGTCAGTATTAAATCTCTTCTTTTTATCTGTATTTCTTGCTTCTAATTTGTTGTTTATGTCTTTTTCATAGTTTGATTTTTTTATACTTTTTAGATAAAAATATACTACAAGTATTGATAGAATTAAAATTATTACATATTCCATAGATACACCTACCTTATATTTATAATAACATAAATATTTTTTTATAAAGAAAAAAGTAGTCCTTTTTAGACTACTATTATAATTCCTCTACAAATGACTTTTCCAGTTTTTTGAATATTAAATATCCAACTACTAACAAAGCAACACTTCCTAATCCCCATACTACTAACATTGTCATATCTGGTAATCTATGATAGTAAAGTATTGATCTGTATGCTTCTACTAATACAGCCATTGGATTTAATTTTAAGAAAATTTGGAATTTCTTAGGTAACATTTCTCCTTGATATACAATTGGAGTTGCATAGAAACCTAACATTAATATTACACTTACAAAGTGATCAATATCTCTTACAAATACTGTTAAGGCAGATAAAATAAATGTTAATCCTAATATTAAAATATATTGAATTAAAACAAGTAATGGGAATAGTAATACATGTACTGAGAATCCTACTCCACTAAATATTATAAATACTGCCATTATAATACAAGTAATTAAGAAGTTTACTAATTGACTTGTTGTTATTGAAATTGGAATTATTTCTCTTGGAAAATATACTTTCTTTAAAATGTTTCCATTAGCAACAACGCTACCTGTTCCAGATTGAATTGCTGTTGTAAAGAAATTCCATGGAATTAATGCAACTATCATAAATATTGTATAATTATCTACATTAACTCTTAAAATATATGGGAATACAAAGGCATATACTGCAAGCATTAATAATGGATTTAGGAATGTCCATAAAACGCCTAGCCATGATCCTTTATATTTTCCTCTAATCTCTTTTTTGATATTTGTTTTTAATAATTCTCGATAGTTATATATTTCTTTGAATACGTTCATATTTATCACCCACAAACCTTTAAGTATTCATCTAATACGTCGTCTACTTTTCCGTCTTTTCTTATTTCACCTTTATATAACCAAACTGCTCTATCACAGAATCTTTTAACTTGTTGCATACTGTGAGTAACAATTACAATTGTTTTTCCTGACTCTTTTAATTCTATTAATTTGTTGAAACATTTATCTTGGAAATGTTGATCACCTACTGCAAGTATTTCATCAATTAATAAAATTTCTGCTTGAACATTTATAGCAACAGAAAATGCAAGTCTCATATACATTCCAGATGAATAAGTTCTTACTGGGTTATCAATAAAATCTCCTAATTCAGAGAATTCTATTATCTCATCGATCTTTTCATCAATTTGCTCTTTAGTTAAACCAAATATTGATGCATTAAAATAAATATTTTCTCTTCCTGTAAAATCATCATGGAAACCTGCACCTAATTCTAGTAATGATGTTAATTTACCATTAGTAGTAATTCTACCTTTGTTTGGATAAATTATTTTTGTCATTAATTTTAAAAGAGTTGACTTTCCACTACCATTTGTTCCTATAAGGGCAACACTTTCACCTTTTTTTATTGTTAAGTTTATATCTTTTAAAACATGTAAGATTTCATTTTTACTTTTATTCTTCTTAGAAAAGAATAATATCTTTTCTTTTAAAGTATTAGCTTTATCATAATATAATTTGAAATCTTTCGATACATGTGTAATTTTAATTGCTGTATCTTTTTCCACAATAATACCTCTTTTCACTTTGTATAATATATATTATATATTATTTATTTGTTTTTGTAAATTTTTGATATCAATCAATCAGAAAATAATAATTTTTTAATCGTTCACTAATGCTTATTACCAATTAATATCAAATCCCAATGATTTGATGTAATTTCTATACCATTCCCTATTCTTTTTAGCAATCTTTGTATTATATATCAATTTAAATATAAACTTTCTAATTAATTCAATAATTAAGCATGATATAAATATCAAAATAGCACATCCTAATATTTTTACTAAAATCATTACTGAATAATTGTTTCCATTAAAGCCAAGAAACTTATACAAAACATTTCTTATATTACTATTATCATGAATTAAATATATTCCTATTGTAGCTGTTGAAATATAATTTATAAATGTACTTTTTAAGTTTAAAGTTGAGAAAAATATAAAGAATGCTATTGTTTGAATAATAACTAATGGATTATTATACGCCATAAAGCTATTAGCAAAAATAGTTCCAACTTCTGCAACTATTGGATGCATATTTAATAACTCTTTACTCGCAGATTGATTAATTATGTTTATAAATGCCATTAAGAAAAAAATAAACAGTGAAATTAATTGCAAAGCTTTTTTTGATGTTTTTTTAAAGATATACCAATCTTCTATTGGTTTTTTTCTTAAAAAAGCCCCTGCAAAGTACAAAAATATAAAATGATATAGAGAGTATCCCTGTGATACACCAAAGAAACAACCGTTTGTTAATGATGGTAAAATAGAATCAATAAAAAGCAAAAGAACAATTATTCTTTTAAATTTTTTTTCGTCAATATTGTTAATAACAGTGTTTAAAATTGGGCTAATTAAATATAATATTAGATAGTTTGTTAAAAACCAATAATCATTATAACTAATTGGTAAAAATGTTTTTAATAAATCAATAGAACTAAAAGTAGCTCCTTTAACAATAATAAAAAATAATACTATCGAAACTGTATAAAACCAAATTGAATTATTTAACTGAATAACTTTGCCGAATTTTAATTTTGATTTACTTTGAAAATATCCAGTTACTAATATAAACGAATTAACATGTACGATACATATTGCCAATATAACACAAAGTACAAATTGAGTAGTTCCATGTGAATTTTCAAGTATTTTTCCATGTATTATAATATGATATATAACAATAAAAAGCATAGAAATTATTCTCATTAATTCAAAATTTGAGTTTCTTACTTTTACTTTATTATTTTGATTTATTGCATTAGCTGTCATATATTCTATAATCACCTTACCCTTAAATTTATTATACATAATTTATATTCCATTTGCAATTAATTGCTTTCATAGTAATGACAAAATTATTAATTAATAATCATATATTAGTAGTATTTTACAAATTATGAATATTTATTTCTATTAAATTAATAAACAAAAAAATAAATAACTTATTATTAAGCTATTTACTTAAATAATTTTTTAATGTTTTTGTAATAACCTTGTAGCCTTCACCTGACATGTGTAATCCTTCTTTTGTATATTCTATCTTCATATTTTCATCACTATCTTCAAGAAGACTATACATATCTATGTATATTATTTTTTCATCTTTGGCTATTTTTTTTATCATTTTATTTATTGCTTTAATATCTTCATTTTTTCTATTATGTACCATACTATGATCTATTTTACTATTATTTGTATCATTTACTGGATATATTGATTCCAAATATATCTTTGCAAGTGGTCTATTTTTTTTAATTTGAGTTATTATTTTATCAATATTTTTTGCAATTTCTTCATTACTAGTATCTCTCAGTAAATCATTAGTTCCAATTAAAAGAACAACTTTTGTTGGATTATATCTATAAACTCTTTCTTCCATATTATTTAATATATCCAAAGTGTTATTTCCACTTATTCCACTATTAACTACATTATAATCATAAAAGTATTTGTCTAAATCATAAAAGTCAGTAATTGAATCTCCTAGGAAAACTATATTTTCTTTTTTCTCATCATCTTCTTTGTTTTCTATTACTTTAAGTTCTTTGTTATTTTCTACAGATTTACTTAAATTCTTATTATTAAAATTATAAAATATAAATATTCCAATAATTAATATTAAAGCTATTATTGCAAATTTAAAAATCTTCTTTTTAGAGTCAAATCTGTCAATTTCATAAGCCAATATTTCTTCTAAATCACTAATCTTTTTGTAAATATATAAATTTTTAGTAAAATATATTTTTTTACCTATTTCTTCATTAATTCTTTTATATACTATAACAATTTGATGCTTATAATTAAAATTCTCAATAATTTCACTTTGCTCATCACAAATAATTATTTTTGCTTTTTGACTTAACTTAAACCTTTTACTTTTATTTTCTATTTTCTCTGCATAAACTACTTTTTCATTTTTTGCAAGCGATAATAAAATCATCCGAACCTTTTTTAATTCTTCATTATCTGATAATGAAACATATATCATATTATACCTCCATGATAATTATTATTTAATCAAATGAAAAGAAAAGTAGTCTATTTCTTTTCTTCTAAGTTTTCTGAAATTATGAATCGTGGTCTTGCTTTTGTTTCACTATACATTTTACCAACATACTCACCAATAATACCAATACTTATCATTTGTAAACCTCCGATAAACCAGATTGATATTGATAAGAATGTCCATCCTGCAATTGTTTGACCTGTTAACTTCATTATTAGTGAATATAGCATGATTGCTATACTTATAAAAAGAATTATGAAACCGATAATACATATAAATCTTAATGGTTTTACACTAAAAGATGTAATTCCATCCCAAGCGAAATTTAACATTTTCTTTAATGGATATTTTGATTCTCCTGCGAATCTTTCATTTCTTTCGTAGTAAACAACATCTGATTTATAACCTACTAATGGGAACATTCCTCTTAAAAATAAATTAACCTCTTTGAAATTTTCAAATTCATCTAATACTACTTTTGATGTCAGTCTATAATCTGCATGATTATATACACAGTCAACTCCTAAGAATTTCATAAATTTATAAAATCCTTCTGCAGTTACTCTTTTAAAGAAAGTATCTTTTTTTCTGGCACTTCTTACGCCATAGACTATTTCATTTCCTTCTTTGTATTTTTTTATCATTTCATCCATAGCATTGATATCATCTTGTAAATCTGCATCCATTGATATTACAATGTCGGCATAATTTTTTGCTGTCATAAGTCCACCTAATAGTGCATTTTGATGGCCTCTGTTTCTTGATAAAGTTACACCTGTAAATAATTTTTCTTTTTTATTAATTTTCTTAATAATTTCCCATGTTTTATCTTTTGATCCATCATTAACATACATAACTTTACTTTTTGCAGAAATTTCTTTTTTATTAATTAAACCTTCCATTTTAACTTTTAATTGTTTTGTTGTTTCTTCTAATACTTCTTCTTCATTATAGCATGGTACTACAACATATAGTATTGGTTCTTTTTTCATTCTATTACCTCCAACTTCATTATGATTTTATCATAAATTCTTTTTTTTATAAATACTATTATAGTTTATTCTTTTTTCTTTAAGTTACTTAAAATACTTTTAATATTATATAAACCTAATATTGCACATATAACAAATAATTCAGAGTAACAATATAAATATCTCGTTCTGGGCTCAAAAATTGTTAAGAATAACGTGATTCCTATAATAGATATCATAATAACATATTCTTCTTTTTTATTTTTCTTTTGTACAATCCAAGGTGTTAAAAATAATACTATGAGCCATATGTAATGAACTACTTGAATATAATTATTATAATATTTACCATCTGCATAATAAATACTCTTTAGAAATTTTGCTAAATTATTGTTATTATTATTTTTTTTGTAGAAAAAGCTTCCATCGAGTCCCCAACAGAAACTCCCATCATTAAAATTAAGCAACGTTTTATTCTTGAAAAAGTTAATTTGCTCATTTACATTTCTACTTGTAAGCCTGTCTTTAAATTTCTTTATATCATTTTTCTTTCCTAAAGTTGCTGTATCATTTATGTCTTTTTCACTATATGTCCCAAGAGTTTTATTATTTTGCCCCATTGCCAGATAATGTACGAATGTAAATGGCTCAACATAACTTACCGGTTTAAAATTTATAATATATTTTGCACTGCTATTTATGCAAAATGCGATAATTACTCCAACTAAAAATACAGTATATATTTTAAAATTCTTTTTCAAATATCTAACGTTGATTTTATTATAGTTACTTAAAATTTCAACAATTATTATTGCCATTAGAATTATTACCACAGTTGGCTTAATATAATAACCTATAATTGCAAAAAAACTTATGAAAAAATAGTCATATATTTTCTTTTCTTTTCTGCTATACAAATATATTATAATTGATGTAAAGAATAAGCCCATTGTATCTGTGTATGGTATTATTATCCATGGAGAAAGTAAAATTAAAGGTGTCATTAACGCATATGAAATCAAGGCTGCTTTTTTACTATGAATATTTTTTAATGTAAAGCATGTTAATACACCTGCTATATTGACTAAAAATGCATTAAAAAATAAAACTGTAAAATAATTGCTACCAATAAATGGAATTTTATTGATACCTATAAGTATTGCAGTTAATAAAATGTTATTTGGGTAAATAGATAAATAATATTCATCTCTTAACGAATTTGTTTTTAGATATTTTGTTACTAAATCTCTAATTACTTTTACATCCCAATCTGTATAAAAATATGCATTTACAATAATAATTATTTGAAGTATTCCAATTAATATAAATAAGCATATTAATATTTTCTTATATTTGTTTTCAGAAATATCTTTTTCTTTGATAAATTTTGTAAATAATACAATTAAAATTATTATTGGAATAAGGACAAAAATATTACTTATTATAAAATTTCTTTTTAGATAGTAATTACCATTAGAAAAGAATAACAATAATAATAATATAATTGAAAACATGACTATAAATATAATCTTTGCTGTTTTGAAAGTCCATCCAATATTTAAAGAGAATACTTTTTTTTCTATTCTATTAAACTTTCTTTTTATTTTTTTTACATCTATTTGTTTTAGCCAATTATATGTAGCAAACATGCCAATATATGATGCCAATAATATTATTGGTAAAAAATGAAATATATATCTTGATCTAGCTTCCCAAATCATTAAAAACAAAAATATTCCAAAGATTGAAATGTTTGAAAATAATTGAATATTTTTTAATTCTGGACTTAAGTATTTTCTAAATAATAATCCACATAATATAAACATTAAAACAACTATATGTTGTATTTGACTTATAGATTTAAAATATTTATTATTTCCGTTTGCTGATTCTAAAACATAATTTTTAATACTATAATTATATTTTTGGCCTCTTTCAAGTTGCTGAGCAACATAATATTGCCCATCTCCCCATGTATATACAGCTTTATTTATATAAAAATCTAATAATTTATGATTTTTTGAATATTCATTTATATGCTTTTTTATTTGTTTAATATTATTTTTTGTCTTTAGTTCTTTTGTTTTAAAGGAGTCAGTATAATCTACAGCTTTTTGTGAATAACCTCCCCAATCTTCTAATCCCATCATAACCCAGTGTGTTAATGGATAAGAATACCTATTCAATTCTTTACTATCAAATGTCATATTTATGTATAATTTTAAAGAAAATATTGGAACTAGTGCAGCTACTAACATAATTAATATTTTCTTAATTTTTATTTTTTCTGACAAAATAAAATAAATAAGAAATGCCATTAAAATTATAATAACAGTCATCTTTAGATTTGTTCCTAATCCAATTATGAAACCTGCCAAAATTATATTTTTTAAGTCATCATCACCTTTAATTATTTTAGCAATAAAATATAGTGCCATTGATACAAATGGTAAAGCAAATGTATCTGTATAAAATATTGGTGAATATGTAATAAAAGGAATATATATAATTGTTAAAAAGGAAAAAAATTGAGTTTGTTTTTCATTAAATATTAATTTTATTGTTTTTATTAAGAACAAAACTGCTACATCAATAATTGCAATATTTAGTATTATTCCAATTATTTCATAATTATGTATACCAATTAATTTAAATAAACCAAAAACTATTGTTAATATAATTGAAATACCAACATTATTTGGATATATTATTAAATATCTTGAGTTATTAAAACTATTTATACCATATATTTGTTCTATAACACACTTGTATACACTACCAAAATCCCATTCTCCATTTGGAGTTGTTCTAAATATTGAAACAAAAACTATTTGAGATATTAATAATATAAGGAATAATATTATGTAGTATACTTTTGTGTTTTTTATATATCTATTTATTATTTTGTGTATCAAAAAAAAGAAACTAATATATATTAAACATCCAAGGATTAAATAAATTGGTTTTATTTGGATTATACTTCTGTTGTTATTAAATATAGAGTTGTACGTTGTTATAAAGAAAAGGAAAAACATAAGAACATTAAATAATAATATAGTAAATTCTTTTAAATTAAAATTTTTTGTTATTTTAAAAAGCTTTTTTTTGTTCTTTATATTATTATCATTATTATTTATTGACTTTTTTTCTGCGGTTTCTTCTATTTTGTTTTTATTATTATTTTTTATTTTTTTATCTTTTTCTTGGTTTCTGTTGTTCTTATTATTTTTCTTATTCTTTTTCATGTTTCCTACTTTCTATATATTTTACAATATATTTTTGTTAATAATTTATTTTTTTCTATTGTCCTTTTTAAAAGGCTTCTATTCTCATAATATTTATTATTTTTATAATCTGATATTTCTTTTTTTAAATACGAAAAGGCTTCATCAATAAATTTCATTCCAATCTTCTTGTCTTCCTGCATACGCTGTTGAACTGTATAGTTTGTCATGATTCTTACTGTTAATTTATCAATTTTATCTTTTAAATAGTCTTTATTTTTTGTGTACTTTCTAATTTTATCAACTATTTTTATAATGTCAAATACTTTTTCATCTCTAACAGTAGTTTCACTTTGCTCATGTATAACGTAATAATTTAATGGTAAATTTACTTTACCTATTTTCTTTGCACTATCTAAAGCTTCTATTACAAAAGGTGCGTCTTCATATTTAAGATTTTCTACAAATTTAATATTATTTTTCTTAATTAAATCTGTTTTATATATTTTTGCCCAAGGGGACAAGTGCTCAGATATGATGTTTGGATTTTCTTTTAATGATGAATTTTTAAAATCAGGTAACTTTACTTCTTCTTTTTTTCCATTATCAAAGTATCTATAATAATCACATGCTACTATATCTAACTCTTCTTTTTCTGCTTTTTCATACATTTTTTCACAAGCATTTAATTCTAAAAAATCATCACTATCTAAAAACATAATATATTTTCCTGTAGCTTTATCAATTCCAAAGTTTCTTGTTTTTCCAATTCCTTGATTTTTATTTTTAAAATATTTTATTCTTTTATCATCATATTTTTTTATTATAGTTTCTGAATTATCTGTTGATCCATCATTTATAAGAATAATTTCTAATTCTTTTTTTGTTTGATTAATAATTGAATCTATACATTTATTCAAATATTTTTCAGCATTATATATTGGTACAATAATACTTATATCTTTTTTATTCATTCTTATCACCTATATCCTTTTCTGTTTCAGATGATATATATATAGGTCTTTTTTTTACTTCTAAATAAAGTTTTGACATATACATTCCAATTATTCCTAAGAAGAATAGTTGAACTCCGCTTACGAATGTTATTATACAAGCAAGACTTGGCCATCCACCAACAGGATCTCCAAAAGCTAGTGTTTTTACAATTATTACTATTACTGCTATGAAAGCAATTAAACAGAAAACCAATCCAACAATAGCTGCCATTACAAGAGGCATTGTTGAAAATGCTAAAATTCCTTCTAGTGCATATCTAAATAATTTCCAAAAACTGAATTTTGATTTACCAGCTACTCTGTCCGGTGCATTATATTCAATCCATTTTGTATTAAATCCAACAAACGAGAAAATACCTTTTGAGTATCTATTATACTCTCTCATATTAACTATGGCGTCTACCATTTTTCTTTTCATTAATCTAAAATCTCTTGCACCTGGAACTTGTGGAGTTGATGATATTTTCGCAATTAATTTGTACCAACAATTTGTAAAAAACTTCCTGATAAAATTATATCCAACATGTTGTGGACTACATAATGCTACACAGTCATATCCTTCTTCTTTAATATCATGATACATTGTTTTAATCATACTAGGTGGGTCTTGCATATCAGCGTCCATTATAGCAACATAATCTCCTGTTGCATTTTCAAGGCCGGCATACATTCCACCTTCTTTACCAAAGTTTCTCGAAAATGATATAAATCTTACTCTATCATCTTTTTTTGATAAATCTCTTAATATACTTAATGTCTTATCTTTGCTTCCATCATTAATAAATAAAAATTCAAAATTAACTTCTTCCATTTCTTTAGATATTCTATTTATTTCTTTATAGAAAATTGGTAAAGATTCCTCTTCATTATAGCATGGTACAACTATTGATATTTTTTCTTTTTTCATAACTATACCTCTACTTCTTTATTTTATAATATATTTTAGGGCTTATTTTTACTAATACTTTTTTTATTTTTTTAGATATTGTATCAGTTAATAAATCATCATATACATTATCAGTAATTAGTTTTTTTCTATATATTTTATAGTCTTTATTATTTAATTCACATATCTTTTGAATTAGACTGTTTGCGATGAAGCTTTTAAAGATATTACTATCTATATTTGTTTTTTCTATTTCTTCTTTTAACCATTTATAGTGATTATAAAAGTCTTCTACTTTTTTTAGAGTCCATTTATAGTCTTTTGTATTCATGATACTTCCACTTCTTCTATAATAGTTGTATCCAACATAGGAAATAGAATTTACTTTTTTTGCTTTTATTATTATTAGTGGAGTTAATCCAAAGTCTTCATGAATCATACCTTTTTTAAATTCAAATTTTTCTCTAATATAATATTTTCTTTTTATGGCATAGCACCAAACACTTTCTACAAAATGAAATTTACATATTTCGTCAAATGCTTGTTTTCCTGATAAATCTATAAATGTCTTTTCATTATAATCTGTGATTTCACCTGTATCAGTTACTGTTCTTACTTGAAATCTTACAAGATCAGGATTATTATCTAAAGATTTGTTTATTTCATTAAGCAAGTCTTTATCCCAATAATCATCACTATCTAGAAATATTAAATATTCTCCTTTAGTATGTTTTACACCTACATTTCTTGCTTCACTCACACTAACATGTTCTGTCTTTATAATTTTTACATCATATTGTTTTGCTATTTCTATACTTTTATCTGTACATCCATCATCTACTACTATTACTTCATAATCTTTAAATGTTTGCTTTTTTATACTTTCTAAGCATCTTTCTATATAATCTTCTACATTATATACTGGTATTACTATACTAAACTTTGGCATTACATCACCTCATAGTACAACAGTTAAGTTGTCTTTCTCTTTTATTTTAGCAAATACTAACATAAAAGTCTATAATTACACCTAAAATAAAAAGTACTCATATGAGTACTAATTGTCAAATAATTCTTCGAATATTTTTATTTTATTTTTTTGAATTTTATCTATATTGATATTTTTCTTTTTACTATTTTCTTTTAATATTTCTTTTACTGATTTAACCATTTCTTTTTCTTCTTTAGGTATTATGTATGCAATATCTTTCATATCAATAGATTCATCACTTGTTTCTATTGTAGTAATTATATTTTTATTAAGAGTAATTGCTTCTAAATAAGTAACTGGAAATCCTTCGTAATCTGATGTTAGTATTACATAATCTGCTTCATTCATATATGGGTATGGATTTTCCTTACTTCCTATAAATGTAACTCTATTTTCTACTTTACATTTCTTAGTAAAATCTTCATACATTTTTCTATCTGGTCCATCTCCAACAATTAACAATTCTATACTACTAATTTCTTTAACAAGATTAATTGCTCTTTTTAATTTCTTAGATGAGTCATCTAATCTTCCTACAAAAACAAATAATTTTTTATTTTTATTCTTTTTTAATTCTATTTTTTCATGGCTCTTAGAAATAATATCTTTTGTATCTATAAAATTGTTTATAACTACGCATTTATCTTTTAGTTCATTATATTCTTCTAAAAATGAATTTTTTGATTCATTTGATACAAATATTATTCTTTTAAATTCATTAACTTTTCTTGTATCAAAAAACTTTCTATAGTCATCTTTGTTTTTATAAACATATTTATAATCACTATGTATATATAATGAATTATTAGAAGAAGCAATTAAAGCTAGTTTATTACAACTATAACTATATGTTGTGTAGCAGCAACTAAAATCATAATTTTTATATTCTAATATTTTAAAAATTAATTTTCTAGTTAAATTAATACTTTTTCTAATAATTTTATTTTTATTATTACTTACTTTTAATTCTCTTATTAAAACATTTTTATTTACTTTACTTAGAAGTGTTCCTTTTTTCTCTTCTAATATTAGATCTACTTTATATTTATTATAATTTATATTATCAAGAAGATTAATTTGAGCTTTTTCTATTCCTCCAATTTCTAAATTAACATCAGTAAATAATAGTCTTTTCTTTTGTTTTTTATTTAAAGATAAAACAATTATTATTACTAGTATGCTAGGAGATGGTGCTGTTAAGATATGACCAGTAAATAATGATAAGATAATTATTAGGAATAGAGATGTCTCATACATTAATCTCTGATAAGACTTATTTATTTTATTAGATAGAATTTTTATTAATATGTATATACTTATAGAAAAATATATTATAAAGCCTATTATTCCATGACTAAAATATATATCGAAATAGTCCATTTCAATAGATTTAGTTAATTTATTATTATTTATATAACCTATACCAAATAATTTTTCATA
>AUXO012790634.1_pt1 | contig 18638 bp, 23 predicted proteins | sample 768731 | NCBI WGS metagenome assembly AUXO01 (sample SAMN02715735, study PRJNA202380) | gut metagenome | biome: sheep rumen | host: Ovis aries | place: New Zealand: Palmerston North
TTTGACTGCTTGCAGGGAATGCGTTTGAACATGCAGTACAATCCTACAAGAGGAAAGCGTGTTGCCGAAATCAAGGCGGAAATTACCGCATACATGAAAGAATTTGGTATGGATTACAACTCTGCCAAGGCGATAGTGCTTGAAAAAGTGGGAATGAAACTATGATTAGCAACAATGCATTGAAAGAAGAAGGGAAGATTTTTACCCCGTTGTATATTGTGAACATCCTTCTCGATGTCGCAGGGTACACGGATGCCGAACATATCTTGGAAAAGCATTTCATTGACAACAGCGCAGGCGATGGCAACATCGTTGTTGCCGCTGTTTCCAGATATTGTGTCGAGTATATTCGTACCAAAGGAAACAAGCGTGGATTGAAGGATTCACTGGAAACCTATATCCATGCAATCGAACTCAACAAGGCTAACTTCCGCCAGTTGAAGAAAAGGCTCGATGAAGGCGTTTCCGTCTACGGTATCGTCGATGTGAAATGGGATATCAGATTGGCCGATTCCCTAGCCGTACATGACTATGACGGCAAGATGGACTATGTCATCGGCAACCCGCCTTATGTCCGTGTACACAATCTCGGGAAGCTGTACAATGAAGTCAAGAACTACAAGTTTGCAGACAAGGGAATGTGCGACCTCTACCTGGCTTTCTTCGAGCTTGGCATCAGGATGCTGAATGGCACGGGTAAACTCTCTTACATCACCCCGTCGTCATGGATGCATTCCACGTCGGGAGCGGCGTTCCGTAACTACCTGTTGGAAAACGGAAATCTTTCGTGCCTAATCGACTTCGGCCACAAGCAGGTGTTCAAGGGAATCACGACCTACTCGATGATTACCTGTATCGACAAGAGTTTGCATAATTCTAGGGTCAAGGTCGCCAACTTCAACGAACTGGACCAGATGTTGAACGACAACTGCAACCAGCTGTCCCTGGATGACATGAACATCGAAGGGAAGTTCTACATCGGAAATTATAGCGAATTGAAAGAACTTCGTGATATAAAGTCTGGCAATTATCCGAAGAAGGTTATTGTTAAGAACGGTTTCGCTACCCTTGCGGACAAGGTGTTCATCGACGCCGATGACCTCCCGAGGATGTACTGCATTCCTGTACTGAAAGCGTCTACTGGAAAGTGGGGAACCTGTTTCTACCCGTATGACGTGGAAGGACATCCGATTCCGAAGGAAGACCTGATGAAGCCTCACCGTTTTGGCGACTCTATGGACGATTCCGTTGAAGCCTTCCTTATCCATCACAAGGCTGAACTCCTGAAGGGTAGGAAGGATAGGGCTGGACTTGATTGGTGCCACTTCGGTAGAACACAGGCCATCAACGACGTGTACAAGGGAAAACTTGCCGTGAATACGGTAGTCAAGGACCCAGATACGGTAAAGGTGAACTTCGTTGACCCTGGAAAGGGTGTTTACGCTGGCCTGTACATCATGGGTAACGATTGCCGAGTCTCAGTGCCGACACTGACCGCATTGTTGACGGAAAAGAGATTTACTGACTATGTGGCTATGCTGAAGAACTACAAGAGCGGCGGATACTACACATTCAGTTCGCATGACCTGGAATGCTACCTAAATTACAGGTTGAGCCTTATCAAGGAACCGAGAATTATCTATATTGGATAAGGAATTGAATATGACTACGCCTAACAGTCCAGATTATTTTTGTAGCCTAGCCAAGCGGTCAGTACACACCGAAGCTAAGCTGAAATCCATTGTCCGTACACTGGTAAAGAAGTCCATGCCCGCAGGGTATGAACTTCAATCCGTAATCAAAATGGCCACAATATCCGTGACATATCGGGCGGCGCTTTGTAACAGGCGCAAGCCTGACAAGCGGATGCTTTGTGATTTCGAGTATAAGGATGGAAAGCTGGAAATTTGTGCCTCATGTGTAAACATGTTCAGCCAGTACTATGTCTATCCAGACAGGCCGTACGCTTCGAAATGCAGCAACGCAACGGAAACTTTCCCGTACAATGAAGAAAAGCTTACGGAAACCCTTAAAATCTTTGACACTTTGGAGAAAATATGAAAAGACAATATGTAAAACCCACCATGGAAATCATCGAAAGCGACCTTCAGACCCAGTTGCTTGCTGGTTCTGGCGAAGAATCAGGCAACCCGTATTGGGACCCTCCTGCAGAAAAAGAAGGATGTGAAACGCCGTGGTGGTGCCCGTAACAGGAGGACAGGAACATGTGTAACGATGAACGTGAAAATATAATGCACCTCAAATGCAGTGACGGAGTATTGAACTTTGCCCGTCAGGCATACGATGAATCTGAACTTGTCAGGGACTTAATCGAGAAGAAGCCCGAATGGATTGCCTCACATACGATGCGTGATGTGGCCGACGAACTCGAAGAACTCTACATGAAGTAGGGAGGAACGGTAAAATGAAACCGCTTAAATTTCAGCATTTTTATGGAACGTATGAGTCCAGGACTAGCGCTGCGGCGAAATGCTGCGAGTTTGTAAATGAGAATAAAATAGAGGTTGTATCTATCTCTCATTGCGAGTACGATGTCTTCCTTTATTATCGGGAAAAGTAATAACCGAACGAGGTCAATATGTCAGAATTGAGATGTCAAGCAGAACTCAACTGGTACGAGGTGGGCAAGGAAACTCCTCGTGACAGCATCCTTCTTTTCCTTGTCAGCGAAAAAGAACCTGAAATTCTGTACACTGGAATGAGTGTCAATGGTCAGTTTCGCATAATGGGTCAATTAGGTGGTATTCTACCACTTAAAGACACGAAATTCACTCACTTTGCATACGTGAACAAGAATATGCTTCCGATGAACTGCAAGCCAGGTTGTCTCGGTAGCGGTTGGCATCTTACCAAGGATGAACTTCCAGAAAATGACGAGCCCGTCGCAATCTGGCCTAGCTTCCAGGGGCGTCAGTTCGCCGTATGGAACAAGGAATGCGACTGCTGGGATACCGAGGACGGCGACGATTACATGTGCGACAAGGATGCTGTCGAGAAGTGGTATCCTATTAACTGGGGAGGGGTACAATGATTTCCGAAGACCAGAAAAAAGAAATCGATGAACTTGCCGAACAGATGAAGTCGGAGGTTAAGGAAGACCATACAATTCTTGATGTTCTTCAAGATTGGGCAGAGTTCTCTCTGACTGCTACATGGCGACAATGTGAAAATATCATAATAGCCGCATATCAAATCGGAAAAGAACATGGAAGAAATGAAGTGCGTGACGCTCAACCAAAGGTGGTAAACCATGATAACTAGAAAAGAACTCGCTGATGCGATGCTCAAAAACGACAAGCTCACACTGGGTGTGACCGAAAAGTTCTACGACCGTGAATCCCAATGCGCCTACTGCGGCGACAAGGGTCAGGTTATTTTCGACCAGGACAACCAGGAACTTGACCGCTATGAAAACGACTTCTGTGTTGCCGCCCTTCCTGTCGAGTCGGTGAAACAAGCCATTGCTGCTCTGGAATACTACGAGGAGCATGGAGAACTTCCTGACGAAGAGTACGTGTAATAATGAGGTGAACATGAAACTCGTATATAACAGCATAGAAATTACATGCACCGTAGATGAGTTCGAGGAGTTGGTTACCCGTGGTCTTATCCCTGGGCGAGAATCCTTGATGGAAAAGTATAAGGACGACGACTGGATTGGCATGATGCGTAAGCTGGTTCCTGAAAAGCCGAAGAACGGGCAGCCTGACCTTCCGTCTAAGCCGCCTGTTGTCGCTCTATATGGTTGCGAGATGTCTAAGCCTATTGCTGTATATGGATGCCAGCCGATACCGTCAAAAGACTACGACCCTACTTATACATCTTCGCAGACGACAAGAGATGATAAATGAGGATGCTATGACATCGAAAAACAAGCACGAGAAACTGAACGGGCGCAAACTGAGTAGGCCAACTCCCCGAGATTGTAAGAGCAGTCAGAGGAACGAGCATGCAAAGCGTGGGGCATTCTATGACCAGAGCATACGGCAGCGCCTGAATATGGAAGCAAAGTCTGAAATCGCAGATGCTGCACAGGAGTAACTATGTTCTGGTTTTTATTGGTAGTTGGTATAGGTGTTTTTGTCACACTCGTATTATGGGTGTATACGTGCCTTACCGCAAAGACAAACTTTTACCGTTGGGCAAGAAACGGGCTTCCTCACTGGCCTACCTATGAAATTTACTGTGCCCGTTACCAGTTCGGGCCACCGTATGAATGGGACCCAGATTGTCGCATCAAGGCGGAATCTGCAAGTGCCGCCGTAGAACGATACTTGAACTGGTATCATCGTACCCATCACAAGCGGCACGAACTTGAACATGCTGGCCACTTCTGTTCGACGACCTATCAGTGGGGTAAAATCGAGGTTGTTAATCTCAGGACCAAGTGGCGTAGTTATTTTAGATAAGGAATTTTATGGCAAAGCTTGAAGTGACTAGCGTTAGAGAGAAGGAAGGCAGGACTTGCTTCTACTGCAACGATACCCTGATTTTCAGTTCTCCCACAAAGGTTCCTGAGAATTTCCAGGTATCTCAGGAGGCATGGGACGATGCTCGTCAGATGTGCGTGGATGCCCGCATAAGGGGCAACTGGGTTGGCGAGGATATTACCAATCCGATTCCGTTTGAATGTTAACAATAAAATGAGGAATAGGTGATATGAACCCAAGTTCAAAACTAGAAGCGGCCCTCGACTCGATGGGCTTGAATCAAGAACAGAAAGACAAGATTCGTGATGCTTACACGGAAGATTTGCGTAGGCAGACCGACAATATCGGCGACATGATTGATGCGTTCAAGGAAAAGCTGAACAAGAACAATACCGAGGCGCTCAACAGGACCCGCAAGGAAGTTACCAAGCAGATGTGGAATAATAACCGCATTGACTTGGAGAATGAAAAGGAAAAGCTAGAAGCGGAGTTCAAGAAGAAGCACGAGGCTGACGAAAAGCTTGAACAGAAGATGCTTGAAACGGTTAACGTCGCCGCCGAACGCTATGCCAATTACAGGCTTGGTGAAAAATGTACGGAAGGTGATGTCGAGGCGTTGAAGGCGTTGGCGAAGGACATATATGAACACATGAAGGCCGAGATGCAGGCACCGCTGTTCATCGTCACGGTGACCTATCAGCACGACATGGATGTCGAAGACCGTAAAATCTACATCGGTAGAGACCCGGACAAAGCAAAGCGTGCATTCATGAACTTCCAGGAACTTTGGAACAAGGACCAAAAGAGTAAGTTGCAGAACCCGTTCAAGTATAAGGAAAGCCATGGTTATTTCGAGGGGGCCAAGTATCTGGACGACGAAATTACGGGCAAGCAGGCGGATGAAATGTTGTCCGACGCCCTCGACGAGGCCATTGCGAACAAGCATGACTACACAATTAGGCCAGAAGATATCGGCGAGGAACTGGACTTCAGTGTTTCCCCATGCTCTCTGGAAGTGCTTGTAGGCGACTACGAAACATACGGCGGAATCTGATGAAACCCACAGGAGGAAATATGAAAAAGGATAACCTGATTAAAACAATCGAAAAGGATTCCCTGGCGGAGGATGTCGCACACCTAATCGTTAACAAATGGGGTATCAACCTCGTTTCCGTAAAGAGCATAACGATTAACCGAAAGAAAGACGGTCAGCTAAAAGACCTGCACGTCGAGTTCATTCCAGCCTAGTTTAAGGCAAAAAGAAAAGGGCAAGCATTGCTTGCCCTTTCTTAATTTCACGCCTATTAGACGTACTTGTATCCAGGCGGAATCCAGATGGTGAACCTGTCGTACTGGAACGTTGCGTTCCAAGTACCGAGGTCAGCCACGCCGTAAGTTCCCTTCTTCGGCAACTTGACGGTCTTCGGCCATGCGTTAATATACGTGATGGAGAAGATGCAGTCACCGTACATCCAGTCGTAGTATTCCAGCGTAACCGTCTGGTTACGGAGGAGCTGCACGGTCGGGTTAGGCCAGTTGGCCTGTTGGCCGAGACCGAGGTGGATGTGGTTAGAAGAGTCCTGGGCGATACGGTTCGTCTGCCAGTTGGCATCTGAACGGTTTGCCAAGGTGAGTTCACCCGTGTTGTAGATGAGGTTACGCCATTCCATCATGGCTTCATACGGAGCCATATCTTCGGTACACACACCGCCGATGGAGAATGTACCATCGAGGCCGTGCTGACCGACAGGATAGTGCTTGTTGAAGCCCATGTACTGGAACGCCTTGGATTCCAACTCGACGGCTGGAATGTCAGGCGGTTCCTGGACGTAGAGAGCAAAGGATGCTTCGCCGTCCTGGATGTCGAACTGGTCGTGGTTTTGAAGGCCCATGCCGAAGGCGTGGAAGATTTCTGTGGAAATCAGCATCCTCCAACGGCTGGTCCTATACGGGTCGGCGAGGGTGTCAATGGCAGCGCCAAAGAACACCTTTTTCTTCAATTCGTCGTCGATTGTCTGGTTGATACCCATAGTTTACCTCCCATTACACATAAAGTGAAGTGGTCTGAGTGTTGCTAGAACCATTGGATTCAACAATAGTTCTCAATGTAATCCAGCGAGAGGTCTTGGTTGGCTTCAAGCGGAGGTCAACGTGCAACTCGTTCCTGTCGATTACGTCAGGCGTGTTGTTCGTGTCGTCGCAGATAGCCGTACCTGAGTACAAACCAGCCGGGTTAGAGTTCATGATTGCATCGAGCTGAGCCTGCAGGTCCGACTGGATGTTCGTACGCAGGTTGGTGGTGTTCAACTGGAAGACCTTCCTATCGAGGTAGTGATAGAACATCTTGTGAATACCAGCCAAGAGCATAGCGACATGAATCTGGTCGAATGCTGAGCTTTCCTTCTGCATCGTGAAGTCGCCCCAGATGAACATGCCACGGCTGTTGAAACGAGTCGGGTTGACCCTGATTTCGGTCAGGCGTGCGATGTTGGAATCCGTGTCTTCTGGATACTTGAAGGTTCTCGGATACTTTTCGGTTACGCCCCATTCCGTCGGGATGACAGCGTTGATTTCGCCAGCAGGCGGCAACCACCAGATACCGTTGGCAGCGTTTGCCGTGATGATGGAGGCCAGCTGTACGGACTTCACCACTTCGACGTTCATGAGGGTGTAGTAGCTGTCGAAGAAGATGCCACGGCCATCGTAGATAGCGCCCCAACGGCCCTTCACTCCGAAGCCCTGTGAACCAATCATCTTCCTGAGGGTAGTCTCGATGTTGGCTTCGCCTACGCCGTCAAGGATAGCAAAGCAGTCCTTACGGAGTTCGCAGACATTGAGGATTGCGGAAATGACCGTCCCGTCGAGAACTTCACGGTCCTTCTTGAACAGGTTCTTGACACCAGTACCAGCACCGATGAGCATAGACACGTCCGTGCCATCCTTGTCGAGGAACAGGTTCCAAGCGTTTGCAAGGGTAGCGGTGTCGCTGTTGTTGGCTGGCGTGTATTCCCAGATGGCGTCGTTGATGATGGCCGGGTCACGTTCATCGTATGCGAGCATCGTGGAAACAGAGTCGAGACGTCCGTTTTCAACAGTCTGGGACATATCGTAAGAGTTGTTCGTGAGGAAGTTGTCGAGGATGCCGCTGTCGTTGATGAGGAGCCTTGCACCGCTGTTCGTGAGAACAGAGTCGGCCATGTCACCAATGTAGAGGTTTCCGTCATCATGCACGTAAGGCACGATGGTTCCTTCCATCTCGTAGCTCTTGCCGTTGAAGTGGTAGGTGATGTAGAGGTACATCCTTGCGATGGCTTCGCCTTCCGTAGAAAGCACATACACCTGCTTTGCAACGCCGTTGAAGTTCACATCTTCGTACTTGACGGATGCGAGACCCATTGCGTTGAACGAAGCACCGATTTCGTCGCTCACGAGGAGCTTGTCGGTACGCTGCATCACGCCACCGTTGTAGGTCGAGTATGCGAAGTCGAGCAGGTCCTTGTACGGGTCGCTTTCCTCGTGTTCACCAGGAACGATGAAGTTTTCTTCCTGTACGTTCGCAGGAACCGTCAGGTCGTATGCACCGAGCATATTGAATGTCAGGCCATCCTTGCCAGCCACCCAGATGTTTGCATTGGATGCCGTGAGGTCGACCAGTTTCCATTCGCTGTTTGCACCGAACTTGTTAGCCTTACCCGTATCCTTGTCGAATACGATATCTCCGCTGTGGCTCAAAATCACGATGTCCTTGAACGTGTTGATGTTCTGGACAACGTAGATATCGTCCTTGTCGAAGATTTTCGTCGGGTCGTCAGCTGCCTTGTTCGTCTTCTGAGGAACGAATGCGACGAGGTCACCAATTCCGTACTGAGTTGCTGTTCCGAACGGTACCTGCACGCCGATTGTGGTCGTCGTGTTGTACTTGGTCCTGTCAGCAGGGTCGGTAATCTGGGTGACGTTGTTGCCAAGGTAAGTGTTGATTGCGAACCCTTCCTTGTTGAAAGCAGCAAGGATGTTCTTCGTCGTTGCTGTGAGGTTGATGAGAGTCGTTCCGAGCTCACCGCTAACCTCGGCACCATCCTTGTCGGTTAGAGATACTGCACCAGAACCCGTCACAGCAGTGACGTAGTATTCTCGCTTTTCTGCACCAATTTTGAGCTGGATGATGTCGTCTGCGGATACCGTGCCGACATCGACCATGGCACGAGTCTGCAACACATCAGGCTTTCCTGAAAGGGTTTCAGGGAACACCATTGTAACGACGTATTCCATCACGGGGTAAGTAGCAGTAAAGCTGATTTCGGCGTCCACTGCAGGGGCCGTAGCTCCCTCGGGATAGACAAATGTCCAAGTACTGCCGCTCTTGCTGATGGTACCGTCTTCGCATGTATATGTTGCATCGTCGGGAACATCGGTTTCATCGAAGGTTACCGTACCAGTTGCCGTGCGAGTGTCTGTATTCACGGCAGTAACCTTGAATGTACCATCACTCGTCTTCGGAGTTTCACTTTCGACGGCTTTCGGGCCAGACACGTTAACACCAAGGTATTCTTCCTTCTTGGTTCCGAAGGTCGCAACAACGGAGTCTTCACCATTGATGCTGTCCATAAAATCGATAGCATCATCTTCCTTTTTGAAGGTTGCGGTGAGTTTCGTCGGTGCGGCAGATGTCCATGTAACATCGCTCGCTTCTGTGAATTTAACCGTGTTCAACACGTTCGGACGGTTAGAGTTGACGTTCAGCGTGACAATCTTTGCAGATGCGTCGCAGCTTTCCTTTCCAACGGACGTGATTTCGTAAGCGTCGAACTTTGTTGCACCAACAGCGTCGGCATCCAGCGTAACTGTCACTTCTCCATCGACCGTGACCGTGTCGACCGTACCCGTGACACTCTTCGTGTCATTGTAGTAGAACTTGACGGTGTCGCCCGCTTCAAGAACAGCGTCTTGGGGAGTGAACGTGAACGTCCTCAGACCTGCGATACCAGTGATTTCTTCATCTGTCGGGAGACCGATGATACGGGTAATCTTGACGTTGGCATCAGGTGCACGCAACAGGATTGCGGAACCCATCTTAATCTTGTCGAAGTCAACGATGTTGTCCGTTTTGACGTACTTCATCTCGCCGTACTTCTTTACAGCACGGTTTGCAACAGCCGTCTTCACTTCGAGGTAGTCAACGCCCGTAGTTGCGTCGTCGTTGTTGCAGAAGAACGATGCGGTCTTGCTTGCCATGGACGGGACGTTTTCCTGGTCGGTTTCGTACTCGGCGACAACCTGAGTGTCCAAAATCTTGTTGACCGTCGCATACACGCCCGTCTCGTTCTGAACGAAGTTAGAAGCGGGGAAGTAGATTACGTCGCCAACATTGAAGGCAGGAACAGAGTCGCAAACGAGGGTTACGAGCCTCTTGTTTTCGATGTCGCTGTTCTTGCGAACCGTAGCGGTGTACCTATCGGCAGCACGCCTTGCAGCGGTCGGGTCGCTGTTGACGAGAGCGAAAAGCACGATGTTGGTATCGGAACGCACGTCAGACGGCTTTCCTTCCTCGTTGAACTCTTCGCCAGCGGTCAACTGGAAGTCCACGTTGGAGTTCTCGGCGATGGTCTCCTGGATGGTGTTAATCTTGCGTTTACCACCGAAACCAGAGAAACCGTCTGCGATATAGCGGGTAGCGGCGAAGTGACGGATATCGAAGGACGTATGAATCACGTCGGTATCGTTTTCATCGCTGGTACGGGACTTATCGTAGTAGTCGCTCTTGGACGCACTGCGGTCGAATGCCACGACAAATGCGTCAGACTTCAAGTCGGACTTGCGAACGTCGGTCTTTTCCACCTGTTCGCCGTAGGGACGAACGAAGTGTACGTGGCCACCGTTGTTAAGCACGGCACGGGTAGCGTACATACCCATGTTCCACTTGGCCTGGTTGAACCCGAGGCCGAGGATGGAATCCTGATTCGCCGTATTGGTGATTTTCAGGATTTTGTTAAATTCGCCCTTAGGGGAGTAGCCAACAACGCCGCCGATTAGGGACGGGTTGTCAATGAAAGAATAACCTGAACGGTCTTCAATCTTGATGGCCACGCCTGGACTTCCTTTTCTAGCCATAATACCCTCATATTTGGTCATTACTCACCATAAAGTTTATGTAGTGGCCACAATTTTGAAAAAAATCCGCATTTTGACCCTTGCCGAATGGGCCTTAAAAAATGTATCTTAAGGGTAAACTACAGGTACAGTATGAGAGAAATTAGGATACAACTCCATCGCCTGGCCAATTTTATTGGAATTTTGGGCGTATTTAAGGATTTATTTGGGGATGAAGCCAAGCTGGCTAAAATCTACCGTGTTCTCATGGGAGGGTTGATTGCCTATATCATAGGCAGGACCGCCTACATGACCTACAAGGTCTTCAAGAACGGGTATGTAAAGGAGATTCAGCGTAGAGTCGACGACGATAACGAAGAGAGCGGAAACGGGTATGAAGACCGTCCTTCGCTAGACATCGAACCAGAGGATGATGAAGAAGACACGGAAGGAGAGTATGGGTACTAATCAACCAACAGCAAAGCCTGTAATTAAAGTAGATTTCAGAACGTCGGACGAATGGAAGAAGTTCGGATGGCGTGAAAAACTGGGATGGGTCGCACACGTATTTAGGGACAATGTCGGCAACATCAAGGGGATGATTAACGACAACCTGAACGACCTGTTCACCGTCCTGCATGCGGCGTCCCGTACGGGAACTGTGTACCGTAAGCTTGTAGACCTCGGACAAATCACGATGGCCTCGAACAAGTTCCTGTCTGGACTGGAAAGCATCCTGACAAAGGAAACCCGTATCGCAAGCAACCAGTACGACTACATCTTGAAGTGGGTACACGCCCCGAGCGTAGACAACCTGTTCATCAATGATGTCGGAATCAACTCGGACATTGTGAGAACATTCGCCGAGAACGTCAAGAAGATTTCAGAGAGCGGTGCGTTCAAAATCAAGAAGATGGAGTACGAGCCCAAGACCAAGACGAACGGTCATGATGTGGCGGTTAACTACCTCCTCGAATACACGGGCGACGTGAAAGATGCTAATGGCATGGAAATCTTCATCCATTGCTCTTATTTCAACACGACCGACAATTCGGGTAAGATTCTGACAACCCCGACGAAGGGTACTTTCCTGTTCGCCCTGAACATGGAAGGCAAGAACTACCCTATTGTCGACAATCTCGAAAACAATGGCGACGGTTGCTTCGATGTATACCGTTCGATGCTCATGGTAGCATTGCAGAATTACGTCAATAGCCTTGACATAGCAAACAACTTCGTCAAGCTCGACCCGTACGGCGACCTCAGGGCGACGTCCCGCCGCAAGGTTCCTTTCAATATCAGGAATTTCGACAAGGAAGCCATCATTACCGAAATGAAGAAATGTCTCGAACACGGCAAGCGTCGTGGATACATGTTCATGGGCGACCCTGGTACAGGAAAGACGGAATCAATCCAGAAGCTGCTCGAACAGTTCACCGACCTGCCCGTATTCTGGGTTGACAGCTCGTCTCTCAGTTCCTACACGGCTATTCACGAAGTGTTCAAGACCCTTCACTACTTCCCGAAGTCAATCTGCGTTTTTGACGATATTGATGCACTGGACCTCACCGCCAAGTCGGACAAGACCACTGCGTTCATCGAATGCATGGACTGCAAGGATGACAAGCTGGCCTACAACGGAATCGTAATCATGACGGTAAACGAACCGACCCGTGTACATTCCTCAATCAAGTCAAGGCCCGGCCGCATCGACAAGATTATCTACATCAAGAACCCAGAGACGCTCGAAAGCGTGTTCGATGTCATCACCCAGAGATATGTCAGGGCGGACTGCCAGATGCCGTCCGAGTTCCGTATGACGAACAAGAAGTTTGTCTCCTGCATGCAGAAGTGCATTGACGCCAACTTCACCCATGCCCATATCGCTGGCATCATCGACGACATCATCTATCTTTCGGATACCACGGGCAAGAAGCTCCTGACCGAGCTTTCCTCCAGAATCGACGACCGCATCATGTCCATCAAGTATGCCAACATGAAGACAAAGAACGGGTACTTCGAAAAGGGGAGTCTGGGTGACTGACCGACATGTTAGAAACAAGAACATCTAGTTAGATTTAACTAGGTGTTTTTATTCGGTATTGCCCAAAAACAGCCAAATTCGACAAATTTTCCAAATCGGCAAAAACCTCTAAAATTGTGTGGCAACTTCCCGAAAAGCGACTATAAACTACAAGCACACATTAAGGAATCTATATGATTAAGTACGTAATTAAAAGAGACGGCAGACGTGCCAAGTTTAATCCCACGAAAATCTCCAACGCCATCACGAGCGCCTTCCTAGACAAGGAAATGCAGGTCGGAAAGAAGGAGCTAGACGCCCTCACGGACAAGGTTTGTGACAAGATTGAAGCATCAACGGAAAATACGACGGTAAGCGTCGAAACTGTACAGGACATCGTAGAAGATGTACTCATGTCCAAGGACAAGTACAAGGAAGTTGCCAAGGCTTACATCCTCTACCGTGCAGACAGAACCCGCAAGCGTGAATCGAAGAGCAAGATTATCAGCACCATTCAGGAAATCAAGGCTGCTGACCTCAAAAGTTCCAACATCCTGCGTGACAACGCCAATGAATCTGGAACGACCCCCGCAGGTGCATACGGAAAAATCGCATCTGAAACCAACAAGACTTACAACCTTCTCAATGTCGTGGATAGGAACATCGCCGAGCTCCATACCAAGGGCTACATGCACATCCATGACCTGAACCTTTACGACCTTACTTTCAACTGTCTTTTTGCCCCAATCGGCAAGCTTCTGGAAAAGGGGTTCGACTCTGGTACTGGCTTTATCCGTTCCCCAAAGTCAATCCAGTCTGCCGCATCTATCACCGCCGTAATCCTGCAGCTTCAATCTAACCAGCAGTTCGGCGGCATCGCTTCCGCAAACCTCGATTTCGAACTCGCCCCCTATGTGGACATGTCCTTCAAGAAGAATCTTGCTTGGATTCTCGCTTCCGACAAGGTGCTGGCCGAAAGAAGTCTCGGTTTCGACTCCTTCGACGACATCGACAATGCCGACATCGAGAAGGCAATCAAGAAGGAAGCCCACGCTATCCGCAGTCAGATGGCAAAGGACGGCCTCAGCCTCGACATGCCGTTCAAGGATGTCGTCGCAAAGTACGACCGCAAGGCTGTCGTTCAGGCTTACATCAAGACCAAGGACGATACCTACCAGGCAATGGAAGGCCTCGTACACAACCTCAACTCTCTGCAGTCCCGTTCTGGCAACCAGGTTCCGTTCAGCTCCCTGAACTTCGGTCTCGACACTTCCCGTTGCGGACGCCTCGTTTCGAGCAACCTTATTGCAGCCCAGATGGCTGGTCTCGGTGACGGACTTACCGCAATCTTCCCGATTCTCATCTTCAAGTACATGAAGGGCGTCACCTATCTCCCCGACGACCCGAACTACGATTTGAAGAAAGCTGGTATCGCATGTCTCGCACGTCGCTTCTACCCGAATGGCGTCGCCGTTGACAACGAGTTCAACGCCCCGTACATCCGCTACGAATACAATGACGATTTCAAGCTGACCGATGACACCCTCGTCAAGAAGATTGGTGGCGACCGTGTTGCCAAGTATGGTGAAGTCGCTTCCGAAAACGACATTTATCCTCGTTGGGAAGTCCGTGTCGAAGGCAAGTACTGGCAGATTTGCCAGGGCCGTCTGCAACGCCTCATTCCTGAAAGCACCGTTTCCACGATGGGATGCCGTACAAGGGTTCTCGGCAACGTGAACGGCCCGCAGCAGACTGTTGGCCGTGGCAACCTTGCGTTCCATACCCTGAACCTCCCGAAGCTCGCTGTCGAAGCCCGTATCGAAGCTTCCAGCGAAGCCGACCGTATCAAGCTCTTCAACGAAAAGCTCGACCGTATGCTGGTTCTCGCAAGGAAGTCCCTTGAAGACCGTTTCGAGGTTATCGCCAAGAAGACTTACGAGAACTACCCGTTCACCATGCAGCAGGGCCTCTACCTCACGTCCGATGACAAGGTTCACGATATCCACGATACCGTTGCCGAAGTCCTCCGTCAGGGAACCCTCTCCATCGGTTACATCGGCGTTTACGAAGCCGTTCTCGCTCTCACGGGCAAGACCTGGGGTAAGGACGACGAAGTGTTCGACCTCGGCTACGAAATGGTCAAGCGCATCCGTGACTTCTGCGACAAGACCCAGAAGGAAACCCACATGAACTGGTCATGCTTCGCAACTCCTGCCGAAGCCGTCTGCGGAAGGTTCTGCAACATCGACATGCGCCAGTTCGTCAAGAACCCGTCTATCGAAGCTGACGCTTTCACTAAGGAAAGCGTTGATGCTGAAACCCTCGGCGAAGAAATCACCGTAAGGGATTATGCGACGAGAAATACAATTAAGGTTAAGTACGCCGACCTTCTCGAAAACAAGGCCAAGTTCATCAACAGTTACGAAATCCTCATCAACGACAAGTGGGGTCTAATCGACTCGATTACGGCACAGAAGCTCGGAGTCAAGTACTGGACCGAATTTGGCTACCGCATGTGGGGTAAGGGCTACCTGACCAACTCGCACATGCTCCCGTTCGCAATGAAGACCACTCTTGCAAACAAAATCAAGTGGGAAGCTCCGTTCCACAAGATTACCAACGCTGGCCACATCTTCTATCACAAGATGGATGGCGACCTCAGCAAGAACCTCGAAGGAGTGGAACAGGCCATGAACGCCATGTATGAAGGTGGCATGGGCTACTTCACTGTGACGATGGATTCGGATACATGCATCGCTCCGCAGCCTAATGGAAAACCGTGTGGATTCCATGGTGTAATCAATGGCCGTTGTCCGAAGTGCGGCAATATGTTGGAAAAGTACATCATCCGTGTAAGGAGAATCACGGGCTACCTGACTGGTTCTCCTGCAAAGTCGATTTTCGATGTATGGAACCCAGCCAAGAAGAATGAACTGGACGACCGTGTGAACATCTAGTAATTCCTAAATGTGAGAAAGCCGTTTGAACTGAGTTTCAAACGGCTTTTCTGTTTGATAAACTATAATCGAAAGTTTCCCGACTATTATTATGAGCCCAAACCATAAATTGTTTGCAGACAGCCTAGACAAACTTTTTACCGACAGAGGAGACGCCTTGCTGATGGAAGCCGTCAAGGCTCTATACAATGCATGTTTCGGGGATTCATTGATGGAGTCGATATACGATTCCAACGGGCGGCCACTTACGGTAGACCATAGCCTCTATAACGTATTCTATATCCAACTGGAAGACCGAGCACGCTATGTGAATCTTGAAGAATACATAAATAAGGCAAAGAATCTGGCTGCCATGAGCAATGAAGAGTTGCTGGGTCAGGTTAGAGGTGTGGGGCGGTGGGCATCCAATGTCGAGCGTGACTATGCCTTTGACATCATGAAGGAACAGCGTGACATAGCGGAGAGGTTGTCCGAGGACGGCGAGGTAACAATAATTGAAAACAGTCCGACCATAGTGGGCACGTATTCCTTATTCGACCGTTACGGAACCCCCTGGGTTAAAGTAGAGTACTTTGTGGTTAAGGTTGCTTCATACGCAGGCAAAACAAAGAACACTGACCCAGAATGGTCCATGAGCCCGTCGATGCGTGATTCCAAGAGAAAAGAACGCTGGGATAACGTGCAGAACGACGAAGTATATGCCAAGCTGTATCGTGACGCTCGAGAAGACCACCCAGAAACTTACAACAACTTCAATGACTTCCGCATAGGCGAGATGACCGATGACGAGCTCAGGCTAGGAAGGGAGTGGGTAAAAGAGGGCGACCATTTCGTAAACCGCTGGGATAAATTTAAACGTGCGAAATAAGTTCATTATCCCTTGATTTCCATAAGTGTTTCCACGAGGCTTCCGTACTTACTGCTGGTGGAAAATTCCAGGAGGCCCTTGGTGGTGGCATCCAGTTCGTAGCCACGGTCGTACATGATGTGGCACCTGAGGACTTCGCACAGCCAGAATGCATCGGCGATATCGTTCACTGGGGAGTCGTAGCTTCCCTTGAACTCCTCGGGAAACCATTGCGGATACATCTCCTCCCAGGCTTGGCACATCGCTGGCTTGCCCGCCTTGCCGTCACCCGTGGCGAAGTTCTTGTTCTGGTCGATGTTGTAGGCTATCACCCCGATTCCACGGTCGAAAGCGGAAACTTTGAGCGAGCCAGCAATCTGTGCGAGCTGCAAGATGGAGTTTGTGTCGCAGTTCTTCTGTTTCAGTTTACCGTAAGCTAAGTCTTCCATTGACATGTACTTAACCCCATCGGTATCTTCCAGAAGGTAGTTGGTAATCCATGACAGGCGGTGGATAAGACCTATCTTGGTCCAGCCCTTCGGGAGGTGCCTGATATGTATCTTGTCGGTCTCGAAACAGCGTTTCTTGGTCTGGTGGTAGCCGTAATACTGCATGTCAACTATGTCGAGGTTCTTGTCCTCGTCGAGAGTCATAATCACTTTGCCGCTGGAATTTAGCGACTGGTCTATTCCCATTATTTTAAGCATTTCTGTTCCATTGGGTGCATCCAATGTATAAACTATATTTAATTGGAATCCATAGGATAACAACATGAAAGTTAAAGCTAATGATTTGTTCGAGAGCTACCTGCAGACGATTTGTAACTCCAAGGCACAATTCGAAGCCATCAACAATCTCCACAAGCTGTATTTCGAGTCCGAGATGGGTAAGGAAGTCGAAGTCGATGATGACGAATGCTGTAAAGATGGCAAATGCTGTAAAGACGGCGAGTGCTGTGAAGATGGCAAGTGCTGCAAGGACGGCGAATGCAAATGCGAAAAGGGCATCAACGAAGCAATCGACGGCGGTCTTGACATCCAGGCCGAAGCCGATAAGAACGGTCTTACCGTTCCTGAATACGAGCAGGCTTTGGATATGTTCCTCAACCAGTAAGGGAAGGCGACATGGATAAGAGAGGATTTAACATTGCGTTGAACGGTCTGAAGGACAAGTACCCCGACAAGTTGATACTAATCGAGGGTATCCAGCGTGCGTTCAACCGTGAAGTTCCTTCGATTTCAAGGGATAACCTCCTTGCCCTGTACCAGAATCCAGCCCAGTTCATGATGAAGAAGCCGCTGGACGATGGTCGTTGGACGACTCAGCTTCACGAATGGGCCGACAATGGCGTTGAAGACCTTCTTAACATCAACCCGATTTACCTTGGGGCCAAGAACTCCGTCGGTGACACGGTGCTGATGAACATGGTCGAGTACGCTATCGGAAAGACGACCGAGCAAATCAACTTCGACTTCTTGAAGAAGCTTCTCGAAAATCCGCTTGTGTTCGAGTACAAGACGAGCGAGGACGGGGAGTTGTGTCAGGCAAGCGTGTGGGACATCAAGGACATCACTGGACGCACCCCGATTGACTATCTCAGCGACATGGCCAGCGGAACTGGAACCTGCCAGGGATGCGACCCCATAGTTGAACTCGCACCGCTTATCGCCGAGTGGGCATCCATCATGAATGCCGAACTTGACGAAGGAATCGAGGGGCTTGACGAACCTGCGGAAGAAGAACCAGAGGAAGCAGCTCCTCCGACTGAAGAGGAAATCCTTGCGGGAATTTCTGAATACGAACTTTGCGACGGCGAGAGCGACCCTGGTGATGGCGATGAAGCGCCTGTCGTTGCTGAACCTGGCTCCGAGGAATACTATCCAGAAACTGGTTCTGGTGCCGTCATTTCCGAAGATACTCCGCTCGATGGTGAGGGGGATGGTGATGGCGACGATGAATTGCCACAAGAGGCTGCCGCCATGATTCATGAAGAGGTCGGAAAAGACCCGTTCATCCGAGATAAAGGTAATGTTGAAAGAATCACCTTGGCAAAACAGAAGGTAAACCCAGAGTAATTACTTTACAGTAGTTACATCGGTTCCATCAGGAAGGGTCTGGGTCAATTTCAGACCCTGTTCTGTTACACTGATGTCGTCGCCTTGGTGTTCACCTAGGTTTTCGAACTCGGCAAGAGTGGGTGGTTCTTCCGTAGCGTTGTCAACAAGTTTGGCATCTGGGGTATTGTCACCGAAGACAGTGTTGTACAGGTCGCT
>AUXO018449753.1_pt1 | contig 18631 bp, 28 predicted proteins | sample 768731 | NCBI WGS metagenome assembly AUXO01 (sample SAMN02715735, study PRJNA202380) | gut metagenome | biome: sheep rumen | host: Ovis aries | place: New Zealand: Palmerston North
AATAGAAAAGCTGCTAGAGAAGAGGAAATAGAAAAATATGGTAAACCAATAATATTTAAAACAAAAATACATAAATCTAAAAAAGTTTATTCAAGAAAAAATTATAAAATAGATGAAAATATTTAAAGATTTAGTTAAAGGAGATAAAGTATATCATCTTTCTAATAATAAAATTAAAACTTTTATATTTGAAGGATTTGATCCCTTTGATGATTTTTGGGGAAAAAGATACGATTTAATAATATCTGACTCTAAAGGAAATAAATATCGAGCTAGAGTAATATTTGATGCTACTGTTATAAATTTTACACATTTTTTAAATTATTATAGTTGTTTAGAATCTTTAGTATTAGATGTAATCAATGGTGACGTTTAGAGATTTAAGAAAAGGAGACCATATTTATGAAATTTCTAATGGCAGAAATAAAATATGGGATAATAAAATTGAAAAAATTGTAAGACGAACTGAATCGTATGAATTCTCTTGTTTAGATCAAGATGGAATGACATATCTTTTATATATACCGAATTCAGAAATGAATACGTCCGTTTATCAAGCATTCAATACTTATTGTATAAATTTACAAGATTTACTTAAAATTATAATCGATGGTGACATTTAAAGATTTAAAAATTGGAGATTCTATTTACGAAGCGAGTACAGAATCTAAAAAAATATGGATAGATAAAATAGAAGATATTTCTGTTAAGGAATTTTTTACAATATTTAAATGCCTTGATCAAGATGGTTTAAGAGTAGATATTGATATCCCTGTAAGATATTTAAATGAATCTATTTGTAAATATGGAGTATTATATTTAACTAATATGAATTTATTATTGAAAGCTATATGCGATTCTTAAAAATTTATAGATCTGTTAAGGATGTATTTGTAAAACCAAAATTAAAATGGTATTTTGGTAGTTGGAAGAAAGAGCCAAATCTTCCAGTATGGAGACGTGGACCTAGAATTTACTTGACTAAATCTATTGGTTGGAACAAAGGATATAAAGCATATTATCCAAAAAATAGAGTAGATGTATTTGAAGGATATAGTGATCATAAATATTATGGAAAGATTAAACGTTATAGTTGGTCTAATCATAAGTTACCTGGTAAATTAAATGAATATAAACCTGTTTGGAATAGAAATATACGAAAGAAACTTCGTAAATGGCATCTATCTTGGATTCCACCAGTAATTCAATTACCAATATGGTTAACCTTTAGATTCGATGATTCAGATATATGGTATAAAACAAAATGGACTGAAGATGATTTTCGATATGAATTTCCAGCTCATATTTGTTTAGTTATATTTGGATTTGCTATTAGTGTAACAGCAATAATTCCAGATAATGGATTTTTTACTAGAAACGATGATTATTGGGAATCATTATTAACTTATAGAAATAAACAGAATCTTGATGATGTAAATGATGAAATGGGTTGGTGGTCTGGTGAAACTTTAAAACATTGGAGATTACGTCCAGAATTTCTTAAAGAACCGTATAAAACACAATTAATTGCAATACAAAATGAATTCAATGAAGGAAAAGTGGATAAAATATCTTAAATCATTCGGGACTAAGCGACTTATTGATTTAAAAAATAATATTTCTAAATATATTCGAAGTATTGGGAAACTTCCTTCTAGAGATTTAGAAGAAAATTTAGAGAAATACAATCTTTGGTATATGTTATATTTATAATTATGTTAGACAAAGATAAAATAATGGAAGAGGCAATGATTCGTTGCTATCGTGAGATGTATTGGAAGGCTCAACCTAGAGGAGATTTTGATAGATATCGAAGAATGATTAAAAACGGAGAATTGCCAAAAGATACTCGAATTTATGAAAGACATTATCTTCCACAAAAAGAATTTGAGTATATTCTAAATAAATATGTTAAAGCGTATCGTTTTGAGAATCAATGGACATCTGATGTTGATTTAATATTAAATAATATTAAAAATGGTGGTTATAAAGAGGTTTATAAAAACGAACGTAAGGACGTAGAACATATAAAATTGCAGGATAATATTGGAGAGGAAAATGTTGCTAAAGTCATTGAATTTATTGAAGATCTAAAAGATTTTTATAGATTTGATAGAGATGAAGCTGAATTCAGAGGTAGTATTGCATTGGGTTGTTCTCCAACTAGTAATCCTGAAACTGTAAAAAAGTACTGGGAATCCCAGGGAGTTAATGTAGATATAGATGAAAAGAAAGATCTCACAGAGGATGATTATTGGGAACTTGATTACTATGGTCATATTGTGAAATAAATTGTTTAATTATTATTAAAATGCCTAAAATTAACATTGCTGATCTTGATGAATTTGTAGAGGAAGAGGTTAATTATGAAAAGATTCGTAATAAGAAACCTAGACAATACAAAGAAGCACCTACTAAAAGGGAAAAGAAGAATCATCGGGAAAAGAAAATCGAAATTTGAGATATTAAAGAAGATGATACGGATTAATGACATTGTGTATTATAAATGGCGTAATTGTTATATTAAATATTACGTTAAGAAAATAATAGACGATTTAATAATAGTTAATCAATTTAAGAGTAAAGTGCATAATTGTTTAGATAAGAATGAAATTCTTACTGAAACAGAAATGCAAATTAATTATAACGGAGAAAAGATTTATGAGTAGTTTAGATAACTATGAGATCTTACCGGCTCCTGTAACACATATTAGGCATCGTAGTGAGTGTATTCCTTATTACGATGCCTTTTATAGTAATGAGCAAGGTGGATGGTGTCTTGCTGGTGCACATTTGCCAATATTTGTTGCACCAATGGCATCGGTAATAAATGAATATAATTATTTAAAATTCGATGAAAATGGATTAAATCCAATTATTCCAAGAACGGTACCACTTCATAGGAGATTTGAAATTCTTAAGCAATCAATTTGGGTTGCAATGGGATTGGATGAATTTAAAGCATTTTGTGCAGAAAATAATAAATTGACTCAAGAAGTATATATTTGTGTAGATGTTGCAAATGGTCATATGCAAGAACTTATTGATGTTTGTGCAGATGCTAAAACTAAATTTGGAAGTAATCTTATTCTAATGACTGGTAATATAGCTAATCATCAGACTTATTTTGAATATGCAAAAGCGGGTATAGATTATATTCGTTGTGGTATTGGTGGTGGAAGTGTTTGTTCTACAGCTTATTTATCCGGAATTCACTGTAGTGCAGATCAGTTACTAGCCATGCTGGTTCTTGATAAATATGAGATTACTAGAAATCTTGGTGATTATAAATCAGTTCCAAAGATTGTGATGGATGGAGGTATTAATTCGATTCGTCAAATTATTATTGCACTTGCAATGGGAGCTGATTATGTAATGTGTGGTCAATTATTTGCACAATGTGAGGAAGCTTGTAGTAAAGAGGTAATAATTGATGGTGTTCGACATAGAGAGTATTATGGAATGTCTACTCAAAGAGCTCAAAAAGAAATGGGAAATACTAAATTGAAACATTCTGAAGGTGTTGAAAAGTTTGTTCCTATTAAATACCATTTAAATGAATGGGTTAAAGAATTTACTTCCACTATATGTTCTACAATGGCCTATTGTGATAGAACGTTGTTAACAGATTTTATTGGCAATGTAAAGGTTCAAAGAGCATCTGAGGGCGAATATGAGGCTTATGAAAAGTCTAAATTTATGTAAATAAATTTGGAAAATTCGTAAATTTTTTGTAAATTTGTATATAATTCAAAAAAGGTTCAGGAGAGCTAGCAAACCAGGAACCTTGAGCCTAAGTTGAAATAAGACAAGTCGGTGAGAAGATATGCCGTTAAACTAAATGCTTGTCAACTCGAGATTTCAACTGGCGACAGACCATGAGGTAATTCTCTAGGAGTGCTGTTAGGCTAGTAGCGTATCCAGACCGCTTATAGTCTGGATTTTTTACCCTTGTCAGTTAATGGTTAAGCTCAAAGTCTTCAAAACTTTCAATCTCTGTTCGAGTCGGAGCAAGGGTGCTACTAAAATTTTTAATTATGGAATTAATATTATTATACAGTCTTCCTATGCTAGTTTCATTCTTTTTAATGAATGAATGTTATAAGAAAGGATTAGTTGATGGAGCTTTTGCAGCATTACCGTGTTTAATTCCGGTAATAAATATTATTATGATTTTTGTTTATATTAAAATGTTAAGAGATGATTGAATGTGTAGCTTTAAGTGATATGCACGGAACGTTACCTAAAATAGAAAAACCATTTGATTTAATGTTAATTGCTGGTGATTCAGTAGATTTATATTCTCAAAGATATCCTAAACTTTCAGAAGATTGGTATCTCGGAGAATTCTTGGATTGGGTTAATAAACTTCCATTTAAATCTGATGAATCTAAAATTATTTTAATTGCTGGTAATCATGATGTCGGACTTGAAAGAATGTGTAAAGAAACAAAAGAAATGTTTCTTATAGCATTGGATAGTCGTAGTAATCACAGAGTTATATATCTTGAAAACGAGCAATATTTCTTTAAATGTGAAGATGAAGTAATTTCTATTTTTGGTACTCCGTGGTGTAAAATATTTGGAAACTGGGGCTTTATGGCAGCTCCTGAAACTCTAAAAGAAAAATATTCTAAAATTCCAGAAAATTTAGATATATTATTAACTCATGATGCACCATATGGAACTTCTGATCAATGTTATGGATGGATTGCCCAAGGAAGAACTCCATATAGTATTGGAAATGAACAACTAAGAGATGCAGTAATAGAAAAACAACCAAAGTTGTTATTGCATGGACATTTACATACTGCTAATCATGAGCGGGAAGATCTATTAAATACTCAGGTTTATAATGTGAGTATTCTGGATGAAAAATATGAAGAAACTTTTAAACCTTTTTATTTTGTATGGCCTTTATCGGATTAATGTTAGGAATGATAGTAGGATTTACTATTTACCTAGGAATGTGTATTGTTGACAATGAAAATATTTGATAAACTTATCTCTATTTTTAACCCACCGCCAATAGTACTTTCTTCTCGTAAGACAATCAGAAATCTAGATTATCTAGATGATGTTTGGGTTAAAGATGGAGATGTTTTGTATAAAGGATGGGTTTATGATATTAGTAGAAGACATGTTACTGTGTGCTATGGTGATTTTCTAGATTATAAATTTAGAATTTCTAAACAGGAAGATACTATAGAACAAGACGATAAAATATTATATTGTAATGAGCCAGTTTAATAATATGGATTATGAGAAAAAATATAAAGAATTAATTTTGTGGGGATTTATAGACGATATATCTGATGAATATCCCAAATGTAATGATTTTGAAAAAATTGTTCTTGCTTTTAGAAAAAATAATTGATGTTATGGGGCAATACAAAAACAACTTGGAATGCCTTCTAAGAAAGTACTTAGAGGAGTCCTATTAAAGTGAGCCCCAGAATTGATTGATGATGGTAAACCTAAAGTAATAGCACCTACTGCTTATTCTGAAATATATAATATTTTAGCACATACTGATAAAAAAGTATGAAATATATTTGGAGAAGATACAGAATTATTTATAAAAGATAATAAAGTTTATTATAATGGGGATCCACTTGAATATTATACTGAAACAGAACATAATCAAATTTTAAATGAAATAAAAAATGGGTAATATACGTGACGTTTATACTTACTCTGGAACGTTTGATTCCGAATTATGGTATGTCTATCTATATGGTATTACACCAAATAGATATGAATATGAAGTAAAAGGTGATGAAGACTTTGATTTTAACGCCTTCGATGTAGAAAAACTTAATAAGTTTTTCAGTGTAAAACCTCAAATTAGAAGATATTCTTATACTGTTGTTGACAATAGGGATAAGGATAATGTTCCTGATAGAGAACTTCTTCTGGAAGATTTTCGTTTAGATAACGAAAGTTATGGTGGATCTATTGCTGCAGCTGGTGATGCAAAAGTAATTTTTATTGCAAATAATAAAGTTATAATATTTTATGACCAAAATGCAAATTTTCAAGAAGTTAAAGATCTTGCAAAAGCAGTTTACGACGAGATGCCTTTTGAAGAGCCAGAAGAGCAAAAATCTACAGTTGGAATTATAAAAGTGTATAATGGTGATTATTATACAGATAACTGTAAGATTAAAGAGGTTGACGTTAATGTAAAAGAAACATATAATGATGATTTTCTTCCAGTATATGAAGATGTTAGAAATTTCCTTAATAGCGATGATAGTGGAGTCATTTTATTTTATGGAGAATCTGGTACTGGTAAGACTTATATGATTCGTCATTTATGTGCCGTAGAGCCAAAAGAATATATTATTGTTCCTAATTCTGTAGCAACTCATTTGGGAGATCCCGATTTGATTAGCTTTGTTATAGATCATAAGGGAGCTGTGTTTATTCTTGAGGATTGTGAGCAGATTTTGGAAGATCGTTCTGATAACGCATGGAATAGTGCCATTAGTACTATTCTTAATATGTCAGATGGATTGACTGGAGATATTGCAAATATTAAATTTATTTGTACATTTAATGCTCCTGTAACTAAAATTGATCCAGCACTTCTTCGTAAGGGAAGATGTGTTGCAAAGTATGAGTTTAAAGAACTTACTAAAGATAAAGTTGAAACGCTTAATGAGAAATATGATTTAGGTATTACAGAAATTGAACCAATGACTATTGCAGAAGCTTTCAATTATGAAAAGACAGATTATTCTGATAAGGATAATGTGAAGAAAATAGGATTTTAATGAACAAATTATTACAGTTTGATGTTGATGCTAGAACCTCCATGTTAAAAGGCATGGAGGTACTGGCAAAAGCCGTAGGATCAACTTTGGGTCCTAAAGGTAAATGTGTTGTTATAGACGAGGCCATAGATGGAAAGCCGTTAGTTACTAAAGATGGTGTTACAGTTGCAAAAAGCATTCAACTGGCAGATAAATTTCAAAATCTTGGAGTTCAGCTTCTAAGAGAAGCAAGTACTATGACTTATTCTTTAAGTGGAGATGGCACTACTTCTAGTGTAGTTATTGCATATGCAATGATTAAAGAAGCACAGAAACTTATTGATAATGGATATAGTCCTATTGAGATACGAAATGGAATTAAAGAGTGTGCTAAATTAGCATTAGATTCCCTTAAAGAAAGCGCCCATCCAGTAACAGATGATGACCTTGAAAAAATTGCTACTATTTCTGCAAATAATGATTCTGAAATTGGTAAATTAATTGCCGATACATTTAAGCAGATTGGTAGGGATGGGGTTGTAACAGTTGAGGAATCACCATCTATTAAAACTTATGTTGATACTATTAACGGTATGCAATTTGATAGAGGATATGAATCTCCGTATTTTGCTACGGATCCAATTAAAGGAATTTGTACATTAGAAAATTGTTATGTTCTTTTAACTGATCACAAAATACAAATAATGAGAGATTTGGTTCCTATACTTGAAGTTGCTGCTAGAAATTCTCGTCCGATTCTTATTATTGCACAAGATTATGATGATGAAGTAATTCAAAATCTTAAACTTAATAAATTAAGAAACATTCTTCAAGTTTGTGCGGTTAAATGTCCTTCTTATGGAGATTATAGAAAGGAAATTTTGGACGATTTGGCAATATTAACTGGTTCTACTGTAATTTCTTATGAATCTGGTATTGAGCTTCCAAAAGTAACTGAAGATATGCTCGGTTCCTGTAAGAAAATAATTGTAACTAAAGAAAATACTACACTTATTGATGGTGCTGGTAAGCAAGAAATTATAGATAAACGAGTTTCTCAAATTAAAAATCAATTGGAAACTCTTTCTGATACAATGGATAGAGATTTCTTAAAGACTTTTTACGCTGAAAGAATTGCTAAATTAACTGGTGGTGTATCAACTATTTATGTAGGTGGGACTACTGAATTGGAAATGCGAGAAAGAAAGGATAGGATTGATGATGCTGTATGTGCTACTAAAGCAGCTATTGAGGAAGGATATGTAGCAGGTGGTGGAATGTCATTTGCTTCTATTGCTAAATGCTGTGATGGTATAACAAATGAAATAAATTCTGTTATATTAGTAGGTTTATTTGCAGTATTGAATCAAATACTTACTTCTTGTGGAAGAAGTTTAATTGAAGATGATGATCCTACTAAAGGATTTGATGCAAATAAAGAAGAATGGGTTGATATGATTGATGCTGGTATTATTAATCCGGTAAAATCTGATAGACTCGCATTCGAAAACGCATTATCAGTTTTAAATCTTTATCTTTCTACAAGTACATTAATTGTAAATGAAGAAATTCAATACTAATGAACTTTTTAATTAATTTAGTTGTAGTATTAGTAATTGGTGCATTGATTGGATATGAAAGACAGACTGCACATGGTATTGTTGGAATTCGATCAATTACTCTAGTAATGCTTGGATCTTTTATATTTACATATATTTCCACATTGGTTGGAGGAGATCCTGCACGAATAATTGCACAAGTTGTTACTGGTACTGGCTTTTTAAGTGCTGGTTTAATATTCAAACAAGATGCTACTTGTATTAGTAATATTACTACAGCGGTTTTAATTTGGTGTTTAAGTGCACTAGGGTGTTTAATTGGATTGGGTTATTTAATAGAATCTATTGTGATTACTATAACTTTAATTCTTATTTTGAAATTTTATCGTAAAATATTTAAAAATCATGAAGAGTACTAAATATTATTACTCAAAGCCCGTATATGTTAGGTATATGCGGACATTGCTTGATGGACATGGAGAAGTATTGCTTATTTCGGACAGAAAGCCTTTTCCTAAAGGAAAAAGAGTTCCTCGTATTTGTGTAGCTTCTGTCTACGACAAAAAAGAGGATATGATGTATTTTGGAGTATCTGTATGTTCTCCAAAAGATGTCTTTAAAAAGGTAGTTGGACGTAAAATTGCATACGATAGAGCAATACATATGCCAGTAAAAAAGGTTAGATTGACTATGAAATCTAATATTCGTCAGACTTCTACAAAGTATGCGAATGAAATCATAGACACATATCTTCAGAAATTTGTACTTTAATGTTTACATGTTATACTGATGGTAGTTGCATTAAAAACACAAAAGGTTATGGTAATGGTGGTTGAGCATCTGTAATTATAGATGATAATGGCAATGTTATAGATGAATTATATAATGGCCTTAATACAACTACAAATAATCGAATGGAACTTCTAGCAGTTCTAGAGAGTTTAAGATACTTTAAAAGACCTACAGAAATAAAGATTATTTCAGATTCAATGTATGTTGTAAATACGATTAATAATCATTGAGCAGAAAAGTGGTTTAAAGATGAAGATTATTCTAAGGAGAATCTAGATTTATGAGCTCAAGTACTAGAACTGCTAGATTTTCATAATGTAACTATAGAATGAGTTAAAGGACATGCATCGAGTAAATATAACAATAGAGCTGACAAATTAGCACAATTTGCTGCTACATTTATAAATTTACCTGAAGATGAATATTTTGTTAAAAATAAAAAGAGTCGGAAATCATTGGTACCCGAATCTTAAGCATGATTCAATCGATGAAATCATTCTTGACGAAAAGATAGAAAAAGTGTTAACTCTAATAGACAAAGACTGTATTGGAGAATTAGAATTCTTAATTTATCAAGTTAATTCCTGGATAAATGATGCAACTATTCAGTTTAACGATGAAGATATGTGGAGATGGATAAATACTACAGATTCTTTTGATTTACGTATTTATGTTAAAGATTATGAATACAAGGTTTCTTCTTCAATCATAGATCTATTAGAAGATCAGTTTAAAATGGGTTTTTATAATAACTTATATAGTATTGAATTATGCAATATGTAATTGAAAAGTTTGGATGGATTGATAATCATTTTGGATTAATTGATAGTCAAACATTTATTACTTATAAGGAAATTAAAGAAAAAACCTATAATAAAGATGGTTTTACTTATTGTGTATATAAATTAAATGAAGTACAAAACACAGGACGTAGAAGAGGGAAAGCATAATAACCCTCTTTTAGAAGACGTTGTTGACTTACTCGCCTTAGTTAAAGAGTTTATGTATACTTTTGAGGATTATAAGAAGTCACACAATGAAATGAGCGATTGTCTTAAGCTAGCAACATATAATAGTTACTTAAGGTCTTGTTGGAAAAATTTGATGAAACTGGCAGTTTGTCTTGATTCAGATCACAAGACACCTACAATTGAAGTTACTCTTACTCCTTTTGATTCAGTAAAGGATTTAAAAGATTATGAAGAGAAACTTTATAATATGCTCAAAGAAGTATCAGAGAACGCATTAGAGGAGAAGGATGTTGAGGTGATGGCTTATTTGTTTGATATGATTAAAGATTTTGAGCATTATTTTTGTACAGTAGATGAAGACAACGTTTCACGGGAAACTAGTAGCCAGTAGAGATGAACTTTATACTTTATATGTCTTTCAGAATTTAGATGAACCAAATAACAGTTTATTGCGATATATAACTGTTACTCGTCCACCTAATTGATCTGGAATAAGTCCGGAATTAAATGATACAGGATATATAGAGTGTGAATACGTTGATGCTGGTGATGAATACTATAAACGAGATTCTGGAAATAAAGAAACGTACAAATATACGCAATGTTATTTTCTGAATTTCATAAAAGATAAAGATAAGATAGATAACAATTATAAATTTTAGATATGAGTGATTTAGGTGATAAGCTTGTACAAGCTATTGAGGAAAGAGATAATAATATAAATAATTGAATTTGAATTAACGACAACAATAAGTCTAAACGACTTTTGGACATGGATGCTACAGAACTTCAGGAGGCATATACACATGTATTGGATATGCTATATAGAAGGTCTAATAACAAGTATGGAAAATATGAGATTCGAAAGAATATTCAGAATATGTATACTGCTTGTAATGCTGAGCTTTTCCATAGATATATTCAATATAATGAAGTTGTTGATTTGTTTAAGACAAATAAAGACATTTTGGATTTTATAAATGCATTCAAAGAACAACATCATGTAACTAATGAGGATTCTATACTTAAAGTATTTTCAAATATTCCAAAAGAATATGAAACTTTAACAGTAGGAGATCTTTTGAAAGCTTGTTTGGATTCATTGTATCCAATTAGTCGTAAAATTATTTCAAATAAATTTATTATATCTCTTGGAATTTGATTAACAAATGAAGACAAACGTAATTTGACTGAGTTCCGAAGTGATGGTACTCTTAGACCTTGAGTAGAGGTTCTTAAAGAAAGACTTTTCATTGATGGCGGTTATTTTAAAGTTAGTCCATCTGGTTTATCTTATTCTGAATTGCGATCACTAATTAACTTACAGGATAATTCACGAGTTTCTACTTTATCATCTGAAACACTTCGATTTTTAAGAGATAAGATACTTCTTCAATTAGATAATAATTTGGAGTATCATATTAACAAATGGAATACTCTTAAGCAACAAATCGAAAAGGTTGCAGAGTATAAAGACTGGAAACTTGTAAATAAATATGCTAATTAAAGGCAAAACTGCTTTTGTATATGATATTGAAGTTTTTCCTAACTTTTTTAGCGTAACATTAAAGAATACTGAATCTGGTAATATTGTTTCTTTTGAAATATCTGATAGAAAGAACGATATGCCAAATATCGCTAAAGTATTTTTGAATAAAAATATATATTTTGTAGGATTTAATAGTATGCATTATGATGCACCAGTTATATCCTATATTATTTTAAATTATAAAGCGTTAATTAAACAATCTATATATAAAATTACAGCTGAATTAAAAGCATTCAGTGATAGAGTAATTAATTCTGAAACTTCAGCTTCTTGAACTAAATATAAGTATGCTAATTTGTTTGATGATTTAGATTTGTTAGCAATGAAATGATCTCAAAAACTTCGTCCAAGTTTAAAAGCATTGCAGGTGACAATGCAATATAAAAATGTGGAAGAATATGATGGTGATTTCAATGCATTTCTACCAAGATCTGATTATGATAAAGTGTTAGCATATAATAAGAATGATGTAGAATCTACTGAAGAATTATTAAATCGTTCTAAAAAAGATCTTGACTTAAGAATTGCTATTGAAGAACAATATAATGTAGCAGCTTTAAATAAAGACGGGGTTAATCTCGGAATGGAGATACTTAAAAAATATTATCTTGAAGCTACTGGAAAATCTTGAAATGAAATTAAAGATTTACGTTCTAATGTTGATAGTGTTCCACTTAAAGATGTAATCTTTGATAATATTGAATTTACAAATCCAGTTTTACAAGAAGTACTTTCTCAATTAAAAAACACTGTTATACCAATACCTGTTCCAGAAGATTACAAATTTGAAATTAAATTTGAAATTGGAGGAATAAGACATACATACGGAATTGGAGGATTACATTCTGAAAATGATCCAGAAATTTTTGAACCTTCAGAAGACGAATCATTAATTGATTCAGATGTGAGAAGTCTATATCCAACAATATCTTTGGTAAATAAATTATATCCTGCACATTTAGGAGAAGCATTTCTTAATGTATATCAAATGATTTATGATCAAAGAGTTGCAGCTAAAGCAGAAGGTAGAAAAACAGAAAACGAAACTCTTAAATTAGCATTAAATGGATTAACAGGTAATCTTCAATCTATTTATTCTTGAGTTTATGATCCAATGATGGTTTTTAAAATAAGAATTAATGGCCAACTTATGTTATTAACGCTTATTGAAAAAGTTGTTGAGCACGGATTTCAATTAATTCAATCCAATACAGATGGTATATTCGTAAAAATCAAAAAAGATAGATATAACGAATATATGCAAATATGTAAGGATTGGGAGGATAAAACTCAGTTAACTTTAGAGCATGATGAATTTGAAAGATTTTATCAATATGCTATTAATGATTATCTTGGTGTAAAGAAAGGTTGAAGTGAAACTCATGATCCAAATTTAATTAAAAAGAAAGGATTATTTATTGATGCTCCAGTATTAGGAAAAGGAATGGCTCCATTAATTATTCCTGAAGCATTAAATAAATATTTTGTTGAAGGAATAGATCCAGAAAAAACTATTCGTGAATGTACTGACATTCTCAAATTTTGTACATTTCAAAAAGTTGCAAAGGAATTTAATCTAGAATATGGTGGAGTTCCAGCAAGACACATAAACAGATATTATATGTCTATGAATGGTAAACCGTTAATTAAATATAAGTTAGAAAATGGGCAAAAGATTCGTCCTACCTTATTATGTGCAGATTCCGTAGTTACGCTTTATAATAAATTCGATGATAAATCCATCGAAGAACGAAAAATAAATTATCAATATTATATAAAAGAAGTTTATAAAATAATTAACGCATTAAGCGCTAAACAATTAAGTTTATGAAATTAGATTTAGCATTACTTAAAAGATTATTGGTCATAGATCATCCTAGTAAACAAGAATGGCCAATGCTTGCATTTATTATTAATGAGTGTTATAAAATAGGCGATCTAGAGTTTGATATGGATTGCTATAATAATATTTTTATAACAAAGAATACTACTAATCCAGATTTTTATCCATGTGTGGTTGCTCATACCGATTGTGTGCTTCCTCATAAGAATAAAGAGGTAAAAATTAAAGATGGTAATATTTATGGGCGTGATTATAAAACTGGTAAAAGGATTGGTCTTGGAATGGACGATGCTGTAGGAGTATGTATGGCCATACAACTTTTAAGACAGGTGCCAGATTTAAAAGCAGTATTTACTACTGAAGAGGAAGTTGGATTTCTTGGTGCTGTTGAGGCTGCAGAAAATATTGAATTCTTTTTCAATGTTGGATATATGATTCAAGCAGATAGACATGGGAATAGTGATTTAATTACTTATACTAATGGTATTCATTCTGCTAATGAACAATGGTTAGATAAAATAGCTCCAATCACAAAGAAGTATCAATATAAAGAAGAGTATGGACTTGGTACTGATGTTGGAGAACTTGCAGGTACATTAGGTATATCTGGAGTTAATATATCTTGTGGTTATAACAAGGAGCATACTGATAAAGAATGGATGAGTATTACTGGTGCACAAAATTGTCTTGATTTTATGAAGGAAATTATAGACACTGTTCCATTGGATCATCAGTATACTATTGATCTTCAGAAAGCATGGTATAATTATTATGGAAATCATTATAAAGATAAATATGATACTGGTAATTATGACGTGCGAAATTATACAACAGACGATTATCCAAAAGAGTATGAACTTCCTTGTGATCATTGTAAACACAGCTTTGATTGTGTAAATTGTCCAGAATCATTTTACTAATGGATAGAACTGAAAGACAGAAATTATGTCTTAAACGATGACTTGATGCAAAAGGACATGGCTCAATAGTAGCTTGTACTGGATTTGGAAAAACAAGAGTAGCATTAAACTTAATAGATGCGTTTGTAACAAAAAATCCACAATCTCATACGCTTGTAGTAGTTCCTACTCAGGTTCTTAAAGATCAGTGGATTACACAAATAGATGAGCGTGGATTGGGTTTGAATGTATGTGTTGAAATCATTAACACTGTAATTAAATTTGATTGAAGTGTAGATCTATTAATAATAGATGAAGCACATCGAGCAGTAGCGCAAAGTCTAGTAAAAGTATTTGAAAGAGTTGAATATTCTTATATATTAGGACTTACTGGTACTCTTGAACGTCTTGATATGAGACATTTACTTCTAGACAGGTATGCTCCTGTTTGTGATAGAATTACTCTTGAAGAAGCAGAAAGAGAGGGTTGGGTTGCAACTCATAAAGAATATGCAGTAATGCTCAATGTCGATCTTACTGATTATAATGCTTGAAATGCAAGATTTAACAAAGCATTTGCATTTTTTAACTTTGAATTTGATGTTGCTATGAAAGCAGCTACAGATTTTACAGTTCGAGCTAAAATCGCTAAACAGCTTGGAGTGGATGTAAAAATGGTTGCGGCAATGGGAATGGAATTCGTACGTAGTTTAAAAGCTCGTAAAGAATTTATTATGAATCATCCTAAGAAAATAGAAATCGCTAAGAAAATAATTGCTGCAAGAAAAGATCATAAAATTTTGACATTTTCTGGTACAATTAAACAGTCAGAAGCGATTGGAGTGGGTTGGGTTATGCATTCCAAGAAATCTAAAAAGATTAACGCTGAAACAGTTGCTGCATTTAATGAAGCTGAATCTGGAGTGTTAAATACATCAAAAGCTGCTGATGAAGGATTGGATATTGATGGAGTGGATACAGAAATTATTCTTCATACTGATTCTTCAAAAATTCGTAAAGGTCAACGTTTAGGACGTAGTATTCGTTTTAAAGAAGGTAAAGTAGCTGAAATATTTACTTTAATTATTGCTGGTACACAAGAAACTAAGTGATTAGCAAATAGTAAAATTTCTAAAGTTACTACTATAACCGAGGAACAATTAGACAAACTTTTAGCTGGTGAGGAAATTATTACCAGAGAAAGGGAGTATAATGAAAATTTAGAATTTAGATTTTAATGAAAATTGATTTAACAGAGAAACAACTAGAAAGTATTTTTAAACAATTGACTGTAAATCGTACAGTTGATTTGCTTGGAAAAACTCCAAATGCTTCCCTAGATGTTATTTGCAAATTTATTTATTATTATGCACGTGAGAAGTGGATGCAAGACAAAATTAGAGAAGCTCTTGAATCTACACCTATACAGATGGAACTATTTCCAGAAGGAAACACCACTTAAATGGTTAAACAAAATGGTTGATGGTTTAAAAGGATTTTTTAAACATCGATTAATTGGAAATAAATACTATACTTAATATAATGATCTCGTATAATCTTACTGCAGATGAACTATTATTGGTATATCTAACCTTTATGGCTCAATCTGAAGAAGGACATCCTGAATATTTAGCAAAATGGATAAATAATGGAGGTCAAAGCGTTTTACGAGATTTATTTGAATCGTTAAAGAAAAAAGGAATAATACACAAGGATTATAATCCAACTTCTTATAATCCAGATGATATAGAATTCAATAAGAATTTTATAAAAGGATGGACTAAGGCATCTGGTGAATTAGGTAAAGAGTTATTTGACGCATATCCTCCATTTTTAAACATTAATGGAAAATTGGTTTCTCTTAGAAATATATCCAAAAAGTTTAACAGCCTTGATGAATTTTTCTTTCATTATAGTTCCATTATAGGACACAATCCAGAAAAACATAAACAAGTTATGGAAATTTTGGAATGGGCTAAAGAACACGGACATATTAATACAGGAATTTTAGAATTCGTAATATCTGAAAAGTGAAACGATTTAGATTACTTACGAAATCATCCTCAAGAGGGACAGATCGAAAGTACATTTAATGTTTATGAGAGTATATAATGAATGGAGTAGATATATTATGAAGTCAGATAGATAAAGGAAGGCGTGGAGAAAATATAGGAATTTCTACTGGCATACCTAAATTAGATAAAGTAATAGGTGGAGTTCAACCTCAACGCTATTATTGTATTTCTGCGCAAAGTTCTGCAGGAAAATCAAGTTTGCTTCAATTTATCATGTACAATATACTTAAAAATAAAACAGATAAAGATGATGTCCATTTTTTGATTTTTAGTTTAGAGATACCGGAATCTGTATTACTTGCAAAATTAATGGGCTTGTATTGTGCAGAGGAATTTGGTATTTATCTAACTCTTGACGATATAATGTCATTCCAAACTCCGCTTAATGATTATGCTTATGAATGTTTAAAATCTGCAAAGAAATGAATTAATTCTATTGATGATTCTTTATACGTTGTAGATAAAATGTGTAACTGTAAAACTATTTATCATGAAACTCTTTTATTTGCTGAAAAATATGGTAAATTTGAAGAGAATAATGGTAGAAAGATTTATATTCCAAATAATCCTAAACAATTATTGATTGGAGTTATAGATCATGGTTTGCTTTTACAACCTACTGAAGGTAGGGGAATTAAAGAAGAAATTGATTTAACTTCTTCTTATATGGTAACATTAAAGAATAAACTCAATATGTCTTGATTTATGCTCATGCAGCAAAATAGAGACTCAACCAGTATGGATAGAAGAAAAGCTGATCTTTCAGAACCAGGTTTAAATGATATAAAATCTACTGGTAATGTTGGTCAGGATAGTGATGTTGTGATTCAATTATTTTATCCATTTAGAGAAAAATTAGCCACTTATCGTGGTTATAAAATTTTAGGTGATTATGGATTGGGTCGATATCATAGAAGCATAATCATATCTAAGCAGAGATATGGGGTTGCAGATCAAGTGATTAATATTAACTTTTTTGGTAGCGTTGGATGATGGAAAAGTCTTCCAGATCCAGACCAAATATCTGATTATGCCAAATTTAGAACTGAAGTTGGCAATATTCCTTGTAAAAAGAGAACAGAGATTAAAGAAACAAAAGATGTTTCTACTTCAAAACAAGTAGAAGATAAACAGCCTATAATTTTTAACTTTTAATGAGTAATTTAATAGCTTTAGTAGGCACTAGTGGCTCAGGAAAGAGCACGAGTATTCGCAATTTGAATCCGAAAGAAACATTTATAATTAATGTTGCTTCTAAACCATTGCCTTTCAAGGGTTGGAAGACTAATTATACAATTTGAAATAAAGACAATCCTGGAGGTAATTTGGTAAATACTTCTGATGTAGGTATTATTGGTAAAATTCTATCTTATGTTGATAAGAGTCGTCCCGAGATTAAAAATGTCGTTATCGAGGATTCTCAATATCTAATGGGTTTTGAGGCAATGGATAGGGCTAAAGAAAAGGGATTTGAAAAATTTACTGATATGGCACAAAAGTTCTATAGCGTATTGAAATCAGCTATTAGTACTAGAGATGATTTAAATATCATTGTTACTTGTCATAGTGAAAATATCGGTACTGCAGACTATCCTCAGCTCAAAATTAAGACTTTGGGTAAAATGATCGATAACATCATTACTGTAGAGGGTTTGTTTACTTATGTTTTATTTACCGATGTCAGTAAAGATGAAAACAATAATACTGTTTATTCATTTATCACTCATTCTGATGGTACAAATACAGCTAAGAGTCCTCTTGGATGTTTTGATGAAGACAAAGTACCAAATGATCTTCAATATGTTCTTTCTAAAATTGACGAATATAATAACTAATGTTTAAAATATCTTTTGAATTTGATGAAGCCTCTAAGGAGGTTTCCAATATAAAAGTTACAGAAATTGAGAAACGAGTAAATAATACTGAATTTGAGTATGAAGTACTTGTTGAACAAAACAAACTTAGATTACTTCCATCAGCAATAAAAACAATGGGATTGAAACCAAACGATAGAATTTCAGTTCAATATATTTCACTCGGTACTGGAAAATCAGCGCCAGTTATTGGAAAGTCAGAAGTATTTACTGATGCGATGGATGGAAATAGGTTTACTGCTTCTGGTACTGTATCTTTTCGTGGAGAGAAACGATCCACATTACTCCAATTTGGTACACAATTTAATCTT
>AUXO014440032.1_pt1 | contig 18630 bp, 17 predicted proteins | sample 768731 | NCBI WGS metagenome assembly AUXO01 (sample SAMN02715735, study PRJNA202380) | gut metagenome | biome: sheep rumen | host: Ovis aries | place: New Zealand: Palmerston North
ATTGCTGCAGATCTGACAAATTCTTTTTCCAATGCAATTGTTAAATCTGTTACTGACTATCTGGACTCTAAGAATTATTCGGTTATTGTCGGCTGTAACTATGAGCATAGCTCACTAGAGGCAAAGATTTTAAAGCAGTGGGCGCCTCTTAATTTACGAGGTCTGATAATTATGCCGTCTGCAAAATTTAGCAAAACAGTTGCAAATGATTTTATAGATATGCCTGTTGTTCTGGTTGACAGACATATAGATGAGCTGAATTTTGACAGCGTCATTGAAGATAACATGGGCGGTGTTCAGCAGGCACTTGAGTATCTTCAGGAACTTGGCCACGAGAAAATCGCTTTTATATCCGGCTCCAAGAAGGTTTATACCTTCTCACAGAGATGTGCCGGAGTAGAACAGAGTGGAGTTAAAGCAGAAATTCATGAGATTATTGCCGACTCCTATGAAGAATTGTTTGTCGGAGCCTTTGAGCAGACAAATATTTTAATGTTGAGAGCTAAAAGCAGTCGACCAACTGCAATTGTCGGAGCAAATAACGCAATTACTTCCGGAATTCTTTATGCTCTAAACCTTAAAGGCTTCAAGATCCCTAATGATGTCTCAGTGGTTTCATATGGTGACAGTAACTGGTGTCGTTTTTATCCGACTCCTATTACTTCTGTATGTCAGCCTGTTGAGGAAATGGGAAGAATGGCTGCCAGTGTGGTTCTGGAGCGTATCAACGGCAGCAAGGAAAAGATTAATAACGTGTGTTTAAAATCCATGCTGCTGCGTAGGGCTTCCACTTCAAGTCCAAACGCAGACTAGTATGGATCCTTTTTAGGATAGTTGATTTTCTGAACAACGCATGAGGTTGGGATAAAAATTTTCGGTCTGAGAGTTTACTTATTAAAGGTAATTCTTGGCAGCATCAGTTTTTAACAGGAGATAAATAATGTTAGATTTTTCTAAATTCAAAGGTAAAAAAGTAAAGTGCGCTGGTCTTGGCGAAGTGCTGTTTGATGTATTCCCTACAGGACCAAAGATTGGTGGAGCTCCTGCAAACTTTGCTTATCACTGCAGACAGAACGGCTTAGAGTCTCTGGCAATCAGTTCTGTAGGAACTGATTCTTTAGGTTTTCAGGCACGCAATCTTCTAGCTGCAAGATTTTTACCTGCTCTTCTGATTGAAAATACAAAGGAAACAGGTGCTGTAAATGTTGATTTAACTGATGACGGTGTTCCTACCTATACCTTTGTTGAAGATACTGCCTATGACAATATACCTCTTACTGAAACTGCTCTTGGAATTGCAAGACAGCTTGACTTAATGTGCTTCGGTTCTTTAGCTCAGAGAGGAACTGTTTCTCACAAGACCATTATGGCTCTTCTAGATGCAATGCCAAAGGGTTCACTTCGTGTATTCGATGTAAATCTGCGTCGTAACTATTACTCAAGAGAGATTATTGAGGATTCTTTAAAGAGAACCGAGATTTTCAAGTGTAACGAGGACGAACTTCCAATTCTTTGCGAGTTTGCAAGATTACAGGAAAAGACTGCAACAGCCTACTATGAGTACCTAAAGAGCCTGGGAATCTACTGCTTCATTTTCACTGAAGGTGCTTCTCAGAGTACAGTATTCTTAAATGACGAGATTTCAGTTCTTCCAACTCCTAAGGTTGAAGTTGTTGATACTGTTGGTGCAGGTGACTCCTTCACTGCAACTTTCATCAGCCGTTTGATGCAGGGCGACTCCCTGGTTCAGGCTCATGAGAAGGCAGTTAAGATTTCTGCATATGTCTGCACTCAGGCTGGAGCAATGCCTGATATGCCTGCAGAACTATTTGCTTAATTTCATAGACTTTTAATTATATTTTTGGCCTCATATTTTTATGGGGCCTTTTTTCTGTATTAAGTCAGTATCTTCCATTTGGTAAGAGATCTTTTCTCCTGAGAGATAACCATAGCCACTCTGATTAGTTTTTTCTCAGAGACTCCTTCTCCATAGTGTTTTTCCTGAAGCTGTTTTAATCCCAATGACAAGGCCTGATCTTCAGATACTGAGAATTTCTCTGTTCTGTAACTGCGTTTGAACTCAATAACCATTCTTGTTTTCTTGGTTTTCAGTTCCATATCAGAAGCCCCAAAGGCATTTACCGTTTCTCTGCTCTTGAAAATCACACTTTCCGGAATGGATATATAGATGAGGTTGCGGATATCAACTTCTCGGTTAAAGATCCCAGTATCAGTAGTGATACTTTCTGTAATGATCTTGTTGAATAGCTCTCTTAAGCCTTCAATATTTGCTGAATCTACATATTCTGGAATTGTAAGCATTCCACGGTTTGTATCGGAGGTTAATTTCAGGTTTTGAAGATCTCTTTGCAGATTGAAGATTGATTCTTCAATTTCTTCATTTGGATAGATTAGATGAACATCTGACTCGGAGTTATATTGCAAAGTATAGTAACCGGTCTGCTGAAGAAGCAGATTCATCGGTATTTTTGTTGCTTCTGATTTTGATTCTAATTCTGAAATAGTTACATACATTTCTTCATTGTTAGAAAGTTCAGAGAACTGTTTAGCATGCCATTCCTCTTTTAGGTAATTGACTAAAAGCGTAGGAGTACCTGCACTGCTCTGATACCAGTAGTTTTTAAAACCGTTCTGTGGCTTACTTAGAAATGACAGTACTGACCATGGATTATAAACGGTTTCCTTGGCATGAACAGAGAATCTGTTTCCGTTATATTTTAGTTTTAAACGTTCATACACTTCATCCTTGGTCATTTCTAAAACAATGGACGCATTTTCTATATATCTGTCAAAATAAGTATGAAGTTCTGTTTCAGTGATTCCAAGTAAAGATGAATACTCGTCATCTAATGTGATGTCGTTTAGGTTGTTAAAGGTCGAAAACAGACTTACATGAGCAATTCTGGTGATTCCTGTAATGAAGATAAAACGACAAGTGTCTTTATATTCTTTTAAGGTATTAAAGAATGCACCCATGTAGTTCACAATCAGTTTGTTTAGGTCAGGATTGTCTAAGGAATGAGTTATCGGTGCATCATACTCATCTATAAGGATAACTACTGATGATTCTTTCATCTGAGTCAAACACTGTTTCAGAACAGTATTTGGTCCTGTTTGCGGGGTTCGTGAGATTTCTTTTGGACTTGCGAGATAAGCTTTAAAGGTATCAAAAATAGCCTGACAGAAGTCTTCATTGAACTCTTCAATAGAAGTTGTTCTATAGCTTGAAAAGGTAAGTTTTATGACAGGATAGGTTTTATCTTCAGTCCAGAGCTTTTCTATAGCAAGACCTGTAAAGTCATCAAGTCCTTTTGAAAACAGAGATTCAAAGGCAGAAAGCAGTAGTGATTTACCGAATCTGCGAGGTCGTGAAAGAAAATATGGGGTTTTTAAACAGGCTATATCATAAATGAAAGCAGACTTATCAACATATATAAGACCATCATTACGTAAATCTGAAAAGCTTGTTGTTGAAAGAGGTAATTTTGCTATATCCTGTCTTGTTAATGTTGTGGTTCCCATAATCCATTCCTAGTCTAATTTTTTTTATTATACTTGTTATTTTCTCAGAAGAATTACAGTATCTTCCATTTACGAAGCGCATTTCTTTTCCTGCGCCTACAGAAACTTTTGTTATAAGTTTTTTTTAAGCGGCACATTTGGATAAATATGTTCTACATTGGAAGTATATTTTGCTTTCACTTTGTAACAACAAGTTTTCATCAGTATTTAATCAAGCTGAGTTTTAGAATTTTTTGAACTTTACTTTCTTACTCTTTATCTGTAATCTTCCTCAAAATAAATACTTCTCATCTCTACACACATATCGTCCATCCATCCGCTGTCAGAAGATGATTCCTTATTGTAGTATGGAACAGAACGGGCTGGTCCCACAGCATAAAAAGGACAATCCAATGGTCCGTAGCAGAATGATTCAAATCGATATTTCTTTGCTCCTGTATTGAAGTTATATTCAATTGTAACATTCGACATATTGGCCCATCTGCATCCACGGCATTTCGATTTCCACCATGTCCTTGAAAGCATTCTTGCTCCTCGATTTGAATATGCCTCAAGACTAGGGACTTCTCCTGTCCATGGAGGTTCGGATCTTGTTTTCTTTTCCCCTCGAGCAAGTATTTTTATGTTTGATACTTTGTAGAAGTCAGCAAATTCTTTCTCAGAGTACAGTTTTTCCCATGCATTGCCAGTGATTTCATCACAGATGTTAAATCTATATTTATTTTGCATAGCTTCTGTTATTGCTAAGACAAAATCATCTCAATTTTTTCATAGATTCATTGTACAAAAATATTGTAACCAATTTCGCGGTGCGTTCTGTTGCTCATACGATAACGCCAAACGGTTGCTCTTGGCTCAATACTTGTGATAATTCCTTTAAAAGATATTTTATTAGGTTCTATAAGTGGATTTCTTTTCATTTTTCTGTTCTCTTTGATGGAAAAGCAATGGAAAGAGGAAATTGTTCTATAGGTGTATATAGAGGAAAACGTTATCAATTTTAGTGAATCGGCTAACATATTCTTGAAAAAAACACTTTTATTTGCTAAAAAAAGAAACAACTGTAAAAAAAACATCAGTTTATTGTTACAATATAGGTGTCTCTTGCAAAAGTGACACTGATGGCTTTTTGTCATCAAAAAATAAACTGATATGGGAAGAAGGTTAATCAGCGGTTACAGCTGAACCCCTATCTTCGAGATAGCCCGATAAAATAAATATAACTAGGGATTAAACATGGCTAAAGTACAATCACTTCAAGATCCATTCTTAAACGCATTACGTAAGGAACATATTGTCGTTTCAATTTATCTTGTAAATGGAATCAAGCTTCAGGGACAGGTCGAATCATTCGATCAGTTCGTGGTTCTGTTAAAGAATCAGGTAAGCCAGATGGTTTATAAGCATGCAATTTCTACCATTGTTCCAGCTCGCGCAGTTAATATCTCAACTGGCGAAGAGAAAGAAGAAGAAAATCAAGCTGCAGAATAAGCATTTTGTTCAATTTGAGACTGATTCATAATGCCCAAACAAGAGTTTGAGTCGTTAGGCTCGACACTATTAGTGCATGTTGAGTTAACTCAGATTCAATCACAAGAAGACCTAAAAGAGTTACAGCTTCTAGCAGAATCTGCATTAGGCGATGTTGTTGAGAGTGTTTCTTGCAAAAGAGATGCTCCGGATCCTAGCACCTTTATCGGCTCAGGAAAGGTTGAGGAGGTGGCATCGCTTGTAAATGCTCTAGAGGTCCAGACTGTAATCTTCAACAATAGTCTAACACCTGCCCAGGAAAGAAATCTCGAAAAAGCCTTCGGAGTAAGAGTGATGGATAGAGTCGCTCTTATTCTTACTATCTTTGCGCAAAGAGCGCGTACCTATGAAGGTAAATTGCAGGTTGAACTTGCCCAACTTCAATATGAACAGGCCCGTCTGGTTCGAGGGTGGACTCACCTTGAACGACAGAAAGGTGGTTTTGGTCTTAGAGGTGGTCCTGGTGAAACCCAGATTGAGCTTGACAGACGTGCCCTGAGAGAAAGAATCGCTGCAATCAAAAAGTCACTTGCTGTAGTGGCATCAAGACGTGAGCAGAACCGAAGTCTCAGAAAGAAAAATGCTATTCCTGTAGTATCTTTTGTCGGTTATACAAACGCTGGAAAATCAACATTGTTCAATCGTCTGACAAATGCGCAGGTTTATGCTGCAAACCAGCTGTTTGCAACTTTGGATCCTACTCTGAGAACTATTGATCTTCCGGTAGTCGGAAAAACTGTACTTGCTGACACTGTGGGATTCATCAGACATCTTCCTCATGATTTGGTGGCAGCTTTCAAAGGTACATTAGAAGAAACCGCTCAGGCTGATCTTTTAATGCATATCGTGGATGCCTCCGATGAAAGAAAAGAATCAAATATTGATGCTGTAAATGCGGTTTTAGATCAGGTTGGAGCTTCAGAGGTAAAAACTCTGATTGTTTATAATAAGGCTGATCTAGTAAAAGACTGTGCAGATGCCATTATCAGAGATGAAACAGGCAGACCTACCCGTGTCTATGTTAGTGCAAAGACCGGATGGGGAATTGATAATTTATTATCAGCAGTTAGCGAATTATTATCTGATAATTTATGTGAATTTACTGTTAAGATAGGAGCTGAAAATGGAAGATTACGTAGTCTTTTATATGCAGCCAAGTCAGTTGATTCAGAAAATTATGATGATGAGGGCTTTGCAGTTCTCAATATAAGAATTACTGCGGTTGAAGCTTCTATTATAGATAGCAAAACCAACGGTGAACTTTCATTGTGCTGTTCATCGTTGGACAAACCTTGGAAAAAGAGTAACGAATTCGATTTTGACTCAGTGAATTAGAAACTATGGAAAATAATAAAGATCTAATGGGCTGGAATGCTCCTGGCTCAAACAATTCTTCTGACGAAGATAAGCAGAAAAACACCGACCCTTGGGGGCGTACTGTAAAACGCAATAATGATCCGGTTCAGGAGATTCTTAATCTTCTAAAGAATTTTCTGGGCAACAGAAAAACCGGTTCAGGTGGCAGTTCAAAGCAGGATAAGCCTAGCTTTAATATGATTGGACTGATTGTAGCCGTAATTCTTGGTTTTTACATTTTCAGCGGCTTCTATACTGTCAGAGAAGCTGAAAAAGGTGTAGTCCTTCGTTTCGGTAAGGTTTATAACGTTGTTGATTCCGGTTTGAGATGGAAATTCTCTGGAATTGATTCAGTTAATGTCGTTGATATTGAGCAGGTTCGTTCAATCCAGTCTTCAGGCACCATGCTTACCGAAGATGAGAACGTAGTCATCGTGGAAATGGATGTTCAGTACAGAATCTCTGATCCTGTAAAATATCTGTATTCCGTCGTAAATCCTGACAATACTCTTTTAGAGGCAACCGACAGTGCTTTAAGATATGTTGTCGGCCACACTCTGATGGACGATATTCTGACATCTGGAAGAGAGCTTGTAAGACAGGCTACCCGCGAACTTCTGACTTCAATCATAGAGCCATATAATACAGGCCTTACCATTGTTGATGTTAACTTCCTGCCAGCCAGAGCTCCTGAGCAGGTAAAGGAAGCCTTCGATGATGCTATTGCTGCGCAGGAAGATGAGGAGAGATACAAGCGAGAAGCTGAAGCTTATGCCAATGAGGTTCTGCCAAAGGCTGAAGGTCAGGTTCAGAGAATCAGACAGGAAGCTGAAGGTTATCGTTCACAGGTAGTATTGAAGGCTGAAGGTGAGGTTGCAAGATTCGAAAAGGTTCTGCCTGAATACAATGCTGCACCTGATATTACCAAAACCAGAATTTATCTTGAAACCATGCAGGAAGTACTGGGTAAATCTCAGAAGATTCTGCTGGATACTCCTAAAGGTTCCTCTCCTGTTCTGTATCTTCCACTTCCTCAGAATGCTATGCAGCAGCTTCCTCAGAAACCAAAGGCTCAAGAGGACAGTGCCAGCGTAAATTCAAAGGATCTGTCAGATAACAAGGAAACTTTATCTGTAACTGAGTCATATCCTCCTCTAACAGGAAATTCTCAGAACTCATACGGAACTTCATCAAGAAGGGGAAGATAATGAATAAGAATACTTTAAACATCTCTCTGATTCTCATATTTGTTCTTGCTTTTATCGGCTTTAACAGTCTTTATGTTGTAACAGAAGGCACCAAGGGAATCGTTACAAGATTCGGTAAGGTTGTAAGAGACTCTGAAGGTAAACTCCAGATTGTTGATCCTGGCTTACATTTAAAGGCTCCTTTTATCGATCAGGTAAAGGCTCTGGATGTAAAGATTCAGACCATCAGCTCATCTGCTGACAGATTTGTTACCTCCGAGAAGAAGGACGTTATCATTGATTCTTACGTTAAGTGGCAGATCCTTGATGCAGCAACCTATTACCTGACAACAGCCGGTGGTAACAAGATGCAGGCAGAGGAACTGTTAAGAAGAAGAATTAATAACTCCCTGAGAAGTCAGATTGGTAGGCTTACAATTCATCAGATTGTTTCCGGTCAGAATTCGGGAAAGAATCAGGCGACAGAGGAAGAGAATGTCTTTGATTCAAGTGATTCGGAAGTAGTTGCTGTTGCAAGTCAGTCAAAGCGTGATGAGGTTATGCAGAATGCCTTAAAGGATATCGGCGCTTCTGCAAAGGCTCTGGGAATCAAGATTGTAGATGTTAGAATCAAACAGATTAATCTTCCTCCAGAGGTTTCCAACTCAATTTACCAGCGTATGCGTGCAGAACGTGATGCTGTAGCAAAACTTCACAGATCACAGGGTAGAAAAGAGGCTGAAGCCATTAAGGCTCATGCAGATAGAGAGGTTGTGGTTAAAATTGCGGAGGCAGAACGCCAGGCTAGAACTCTTCGAGGTGAAGGCGATGCTGAGGCAACCAGAATATATGCCCAGGCCTACAAACAGAATCCTCAGTTGTTTGAATTCCTGAGATCGATGGATGCATATAAGAAATCGATGGCGTCAGGAAAGGATGTCTTAGTACTGAAACCAGACAGTGAGTTCTTCAAGTACTTCAATGACGCAAATGGTGCAAAAGGCACAAATTAATTACATGCCTAAATCATTTTTGTATAATGGTTTAGGTATTTTTTTTGACAATTACATGGAACGAGGATAAAAACAAATGCCTAATAATGTTATTGTGCTTGGTACACAATGGGGCGATGAAGGTAAAGGTAAGATCGCTGATTTGTTGACATCAAAAGCTAATATTGTTGTTCGCAGTCAGGGTGGTAACAACGCTGGACACACTCTGGTTGTTGGAAACAAAAAGGTAGTTGTAAGACTTGTTCCTTCTGGAATTCTGCACAAGGAATGTCTGTGCCTGATCGGTTCAGGTGTTGTAGTAAATCCTGGTGCTTTATTTGAAGAAATTGAAGAATTAAATAAGGCTGGAGTTGAGAACGTTGAAGGCAGAATCAAGATTTCTGGCGCTTCAGCTTTGCTGCTGCCTGTTCACCCCGCCATTGATAAAGGCGCAGAGAAGCTGAGAGGCAAGAGTGCTATCGGTACTACCGGCAGAGGTATCGGTCCTTGCTATGAGGACAAGGTTGCCCGTCGTGGTGTAAGAGTTGGCGATCTGTATGATATGGAAAACTTCAAGGAAAGACTTAAGACTTTACTTGAGTACAGAAACTTCCAGCTGAAGAATTACTATCATGAGCCAGAGGTAAGCTATGATTCTGTTCTTGAATACGTTGAAGGTATCCGAGACAGATTACTTGCAATGGTTGATGATATTTCTCTGATCCTTGCAAACGGACGTCGTGACAGCAAGAAGATTCTGTTTGAAGGTGCTCAGGGTACCTTCCTGGATATTGATTATGGTACTTATCCATATGTTACCTCATCAAATACTGTTGCTGGTGGCTGTGTAACTGGTTCTGGTGCAGGTCCTCTTCATATTGACTATGTATTAGGTATTGCTAAGGTATACACCACCCGTGTAGGAGGCGGTCCATACCCAACTGAGCTGAATGATGAAATCGGTGAAGGCATTCGTAAGCGTGGAGCAGAGTTTGGTGCTGTTACCGGCAGACCTCGTCGTACCGGCTGGTATGATGCAGTTGCAATGCGTAGAGCTGTAACCATTAATTCTTTAACTGGTTTAGCTCTGATGAAGATGGATGTTCTCGACGGTATGGATGAGATTAAGATCTGTACTGCATACAAGTTAAAGGATGGCACAATCAGTCAGTTGCCTCCACTATCTGCTCACGAGTACGAGGGCATCACTCCTGTTTATGAATCAATGCCTGGCTGGAAGGAATCAACTTTTGGCATAACCAAGTGGGATGATCTTCCTGAGAACGCAAAGCACTACATCAAGAGATTGGAAGAGCTGTCAGGTGCTAAGGTTGCAATTTTATCAACTGGTCCTGAACGAGATCAGACCATCTATTTAGACAATCCTTTTGATTAGGATTTTATTTATTTCGAATAAAAAAACAGGGCAAATGCCCTGTTTCTTTGCTTCTGATTATGTTTTTCTATCCGAAAAACTGCAGGAACATTGTAATTATAAATGCGTTTACAAAGTCGATAAACAGGGCGCCAACCATTGGAACCACAAAGAAGGCCTTTGGAGAAGGTCCGTTACCTCCGGTGAATGTTGACATGTTTGCCATTGCATTTGGAGTGGCTCCCATTCCAAATCCGCACTGTCCAACGCAGATTACAGCTGCATCGTAATCCTTTCCCATAATTCTGAAAGTCACAAAGTAGGCAAATAAGGCCATGGCAATAGTCTGAACAATTAGAATTGTAAACAGAGGAATAGCCAGATCGATAAGCTCCCATAATCTCATGGTCATAAGAGCCATTGCCAGGAAGTACTGTAGAGAAAGACTGCCAATAACATTAATGGTTCTGATTGGAATGTGTTTTCCCTGAAGATCAAAATAGTTACGAATAATAGACGCAATAATCATTGGTCCAATGTAAGCAGGAAGTATAACTCCGATATTTTTCAGTCCTGTGATAATGAAACTGCCCAGAACCATTGAAATGATAATATATGCGCATCCGGTTAGAAGATGATTTTCATTCATGGTCTTTTCTTCAGGGGAAAGCTTTCCTTCTACCATATCTGTATTAGAAGAGGTCTGGTCAGCGTTTCTGCAGTTATATTTTGCGATGAGTCTTTCTCCAACTGGACCACCAATTATTGATCCTGCTACAAGACCGAAGGTTGCAGCTGCAATTGATACAGTCAGACCTGCATCCAGTCCGTATCTCTGCAGCTCAGGTCCGAATGCGGCTGATGTACCATGGCCTCCTGTCAGAGGAATTGATCCTGCTGCCATACCAAGTAAAGGAGATTCTCCGAAAAGCTGTGCAATACCAACGCCAATACCGTTCTGAATTACAATCAGAATAATGGAGCAAAAAAGAAACAGTGCAACACCAATGCCGCCATTAATAAGCATTCTGAAACTTGCGGTAAAACCTATGGTGGTAAAGAACGCAATCATCAGCAGATTCTTTAGCTGCTCATCATAAGTAAAGTAAAATGTGTGCGTCTGATGTCCAATGAGTGTAACTATAGAGAATACGATTCCTCCTAGAACTGGAGAAGGAATAAAGTATCTAGTCAGGATGGGAAAGATTTTCTTTATGTAATGACCTATAAAGAGCAGGATAACAGCCAATCCGAGAGTCATGGTCATATTAAGATCATAGGTATATAAAAAGGTTGTTTCTTGCATATTTTTTTTCCTGAATAAGAAAAGATTCTGCTTATAAGTAAAAGTTTAATGCTTGATTATCAAATGTACAAAAAATCAGTTTGATCTTGTCGCGGCCTTTAAGGCTAGCTCTTCAAGATTCTTTCTGTACTGTGTTTGAGGTAAGGATGTAAGAGCCTTTTTCGCCTTTTGGACTGCATCAAGAGCAAAATCTTTTGATTTTTGGATGGAATCTGTCTTGTCTATAAAGCTAAGAACAGAATCAAGATTAACGTTTCTGATGGCATCTTCTAGAAGCAGTCTGTCTTCCGTAGAACAGTTCTTTAATGCCAGTATCAGAGGAAGAGTAATTCTTCCGTCTTCAAGATCTTCTCCGATATTTTTTCCAAGAGTATCTGAGGAGGAAGTGTAATCAAGAATATCGTCAGCAACCTGGAATGCGATTCCAAGCTGTTTACCATATTCCTGAAGTGACTCAATAACAGATTCGTTTTCGTCACTTAGAATGGCGGCACCTGCGGTTGCCAGCTCAAAGAGTGCTCCGGTCTTGCAGTATATTGTCTGCTCATATTCAGAGATAGAAATGTTCAGATTACCTTTAGTGTGAAGCTGCTTGATTTCACCGGATACTAGCGAGGCCAGAGTATTATTCAGCATATTGCCGATTCTCTGATTATTAATGTCATGGATACAGAAAAAGCATCTGGTGAAAAGGTAGTCACCAGCTAGGACAGCTGCGTGATTTCCATCAGTTTCATTTAAAGTTGCTTTTCCTCTTCTTACAGTTGCCTTGTCAATTACGTCGTCATGAACAAGTGTAGCTGTATGCAGAAGTTCTGTAGCTGCGGCAAAATTCAGAATGGATTTTTTTTCACCCTTATCACCTAGAGCATGCCATGCCATAAGTGATAACATTGGTCTGATTCTTTTCCCGCCGGATTTGACGACTCTTAGACACATCTCATTAATTGAGGCTTCATAAATTGAGTCTGTCAGTACAGACGATAAAATTTCTTCAACGGAATCTAAATCCTGCTGAATAATAATGTCTTGGTTCTCCATGAAATTCTCTCTGTTATCAGCAGTATTGTATCATTATATTAATTTTCAATTAATAAATTTCTTGAAATTAATCTTATTTGGCATTAAAATTCGTACCGCTTTTATAGGTCAGTTAATACAAATCATTTTTTTTCTATGTATTAATGGAAGCTTCAAGCCAGAAATATTAATTGTGAGTCTGTGTTAAATAGACTTGCTTTTTATTCTTATTGTCTGTAAAATATTGACCCATTATGGCCCTAGAGGGCAAAGTTTTGTTTGATTGCGGGAGACGAACTCCTGCATTTATTCGGAGTTTGAGCATGTACGCAGTTATTTTTTGCGGCGGCAAGCAGCACAAGGTTTCAGAGGGCGACGTGCTAAGCGTTGAGCTTCTAGATGCTGAGGCTGGCAGCGATATCGAACTAGATAAAGTTCTATTAGTATCAGATGGCACCAACATTAAAGTTGGCGCTCCTTACATTGATGGCGCTAAGGTTACCGCTAAGGTATTGGGCGCACACGGTGGCGAGAAGATTAAGATTGTTAAATTCCGTCGTCGTAAGCACCACCAGAAGGTGACAGGTCACCGTCAGTGGTTTACCGATTTACAGATTACTGGTATTAATCAGTAATATTAGGAGAAAACTGAAATGGCACACAAGAAAGCTGGTGGTTCATCACGTAACGGCCGTGACTCACAAGGTCAGCGTCTAGGCGTTAAGGCTTATGCTGGTGAAGTAGTTACCGCAGGTAGCATCATCGTTCGTCAGCGTGGTACTCATTTCCATGCAGGTGCAAACGTTGGTTTAGGTAAGGATGACACTTTATTTGCTAAGGCAAATGGTAAGGTTACCTTCGTAACTCGTGGTTCTAAGGGCCGTAAGTTTGTTGAGATCGTTGAGACTCAGCAGTAATTCTTAAGAGTTACATTAAAGAGGCTCGCTCCGGCGGGCCTTTTTAGTCTGTGCAAAATGTTTTCTTTTGATGTGGCTGCTGTTGCCACCGAGAAATCAGGAGGATAGTCAGGTGAAATTCGTTGATGAAGCCGTGATCCGAGTAGAAGCTGGTGATGGTGGTAATGGTATTGTCAGCTTCAGAAGAGAAAAATATATTCCTCGTGGTGGCCCAGATGGCGGCGACGGCGGAGATGGTGGTAACGTTTATTTACGTGCCGATACTAATCTGAATACCCTTGTTGATTTCAGATTTACCAAATTCTATAAGGCGGAGCGCGGTAAGAACGGCGGTACTTCCGACTGTACCGGTGCCAAGGGAGAAGATAAGGTATTGCTGGTTCCTGTGGGAACACGAGTAACTGATGTTGCAACCGGTGAGGTTATTGGCGATCTTCGCAAGGAAGGTGAAGGTCTGTGTGTAGCTCGCGGCGGCCGTCACGGTTATGGTAATACACATTTTAAATCTGCAACAAATCAGGCTCCAAGACAGAAGACAAACGGTACTCCAGGCGAAAGAAGACAGTTAAAACTGGAAATGCTGCTTGTATCTGACGTTGGTCTGGTTGGGCTTCCTAATGCAGGTAAGTCTACCTTTGTACGTTCTGTATCAGCAGCTAAACCAAAGGTTGCGGATTATCCGTTTACAACTCTTGTTCCTTCTTTAGGTGTAGTTAAGACTTCAGAGGGCAGATCCTTTGTTATTGAGGATATTCCTGGTCTGATTGAAGGTGCTTCAGAAGGTGCAGGTTTAGGTCATCGCTTCCTAAAGCATCTTGAACGCTGCCGTGTTCTTGTTCATCTTGTAGATGTTCATCCGGTTGATGAGTCTGATCCTGTTGATAACGTAATGATTATCGAAAACGAGATCAAACAGTATGCTCATGAACTGTACAATAAGCCTCGCTGGCTTGTTGCAAACAAGGTTGATCTTGGAACAGAGGAAGAAGCTAGAGAAACTCTTGATCGTATTATTGAATCAGTTGAGGTTAAGCCAGAGAGAACCTTTATTATTTCTGGATTAAACAAGACAGGTGTGCCAGAGCTTCTTTATGCACTCCAGGAACTTGTAGATGAGGTTAAACTCAAAGAACAACAGGAACCTGAGAAACCTAAGGCTGATAACTTTGTTTGGACTGAACCTGAACTTCCTGAAAATCGTTTCGATGATGACGACGATTTTGATGATGAGGAAGATGGTCCAGAATTCATTTATAAGGCATAAAAATGGCAGATATTCAGATAATTGTTGCACTGGCTGATAACTTTGTGATTGGTAACAGGGGTGAGATCCCTTGGCATTTATCTGAAGATCTCAAGCATTTTAAAGCAATCACTACAGGTCACCCTGTAGTGATGGGCAGAAGAACTTTCGAGTCAATCGGTCGTGTTTTACCTAACCGCCTAAATATCATGGTAAGTTCAACTTTTGATAAGAAAATTGAGGGGTTGGTTGTTGTTAAGAGTCTTAACGAGGCCATTGAATTTGCTGGTGATAAAACTCTAATGGTTATTGGTGGGGCCCGTATGTACGAAGAGGCTCTTCCTTTAGCCTCTGTACTTCACTTAACTAGAATCAGAAAAACAGTGGAAGGGGATACCAGATTCCCTGATTTCTCTGCATATCCTTTCAAACTTGAATCAAGCGAGAGCTTTTATTCTGAGAGTTGTGGTTTTGAATACGTATTTGAAACCTGGAAAAAAGCCTAACTGGTTTTCTTCATTGAACTGAATTCGATTTTTACTCCTGATTTAATTGTGGTTTTCTTACCGTTGTCTATGCACAGACAGGTAAGTTTATTACCCCAGACACAACCTGTATCTAGCGCAATAATATTCTTTTCGTTGCATTCTGCGTTCAATGCTGCCCAGTGACCAAAGGTTAGAGTATAGGCACTATTTCGGTACATGAATGGTTTTCCGTACTTAAACCAAGGGTAAAGATGATCTTTTTCTGCTTCTTTTAAGGAGCAGTCTGAATGGCCGTAGTCCAGATTCATTTTCTTATCGCAAAGTCTCATTCTGGTGTAGGCGTTTACGATAAATCTCCAGTAGTTTAAATCACTGCTTTCCAGCTCTTTTGTGTAACATACCGGATGATCTGCATACATGTTTGCTAAAAACAGTTTTCTTGAGACAGGATCGCCTAATACTTTTGCAAATACATCTGAATGTTTCTGGGCTTCTTCAAGATCCCACATAGGATAAACACCGGCATGACTTACTGCGATTTTTTTGCTGTGATCAATAAAAAGCAGAGGTGTTGAATAATAGAAATTAAGGTAGTCATCAAGTCTGTCTGAGCCAAGTAATCCTTCAAGATTATCCTTCTTTCTCGCTTCGTGAAGACCGGCAGCAATAGCAAGAAAATTCAGATCGTGGTTGCCAAGGACACAATGAATTTTATCTGGAAATTTCTGTTTCAGATTAATGATTGTATCAAGAGTCTTTTCAGGTTGAGGTCCTCTGCCGATAAGATCTCCTGTCAGGAAAAGTTCATCTTTACCTGCATTAAAGTCAATTTTATGCAGAAGCTTTGAAAATTCATCATAGCAGCCGTGAAGGTCGCCAAACACATATGCCGACATTTTTTCCCCAAAGTACTCTGTTCTGATACGAAAACAGGATTTTCAACGAAATATTGGTATATTTTAGTCTCTATCGGTGAAAACGCAAACTTCTATTTTTATGCAATAATAAGTAAAAAACACAGTAATTGGCTATTTTTCGCTGAAAAAATCAATAATTTTGGGTGGATTACTGGTTATTTCTCCATTTATAAACATATCCACAATCTTGTCATTAAAGAGGTTATAGATAACTCTTAGTGTCTGAGGAGTCCAATCTTCAGATAAAAACAGTTTTCCGTTACCTTTCTGTTCATGACAGATTAGCTCTTTTCCACTGTCATACAACTGAATGATTTTTATAAGATCACATGTAGCCTGAATAACCGCTTTATTGGCCACATCATGCATGGAATCTCCTGCATTCAGTTCTGGTAGACTCTGGTGCAGTATTTCTCCTCCATCGAGCTTTTGAGTTAATAGATGAATGGTAATGCCTGCCCAGTTTGGTCTTAGCATATAGAAAGGCCAGAAAAGGGTGGTGTTTCCGCTATTTTGGATCTATAAAAACTAGCGGTAAGATAGAAGATTAAAAGGTATATATTCACAAAGAATTTCTAGAGATTTTCTATATCCCTCACCAAGAATACTTCTGTTTAGAGGAAACAACCTGTCAAAAAGGCTGTTTATCTTTTTGATACTGTCCAGACTGTTTTTCATACTAAATTATAATTAATTGTTTTATAAGGAATTATAAAAATCGATAGACCTCTGTTTAATTATGGTTGATTTTAGCAGTAATGATTATTAAAGAATTTGTTTTCTGTTGTTTTTTAAATATTTTTTTTCTTAAATGGAAAAAAATAGATACCTTAGGAAGAATGACCGATTTTTTTTAAGTAAAATGTTTTTCTGAAAAAAGGAAAAGGACACAACAATGCCATTTATCAAAAAAAGTTTTATTACAGAAAAGCTGTTGCCTAATGTGGCTATTGAGAAGCTGATAAATAATTATGTTCAGTTAAAAAAAGCAGGTTCAAACTACACCTGCTGCTGTCCTTTTCACCATGAGAAAACACCTTCCTTCAGTGTGACTCCCTCAAAACAGATGTTCTACTGCTTTGGTTGTAAAGAACATGGCAACGTCATTGATTTTGTAATGAAATACAAGAATCTTGGCTTTGTTGAAGCTGTAGAAGAGGTTGCTCAATTTGCGGGAATTGAGGTTGAATACGATAAGTCATCCTCTCATTCAAAAGACGAGTATGACCGGCTGAAAGAATACTACGAGCTGATGGACAGATGCGCCTCTCTGTTTTCATCCTGCCTGAAATCTGCAGAAGGACAAGTCGGCTACAATTATTTTAAAAACAACAGAGGTCTTTCTGATGAAACTATTCGGAAATGCCGTCTGGGTTTTGCTCCTGCAAATCCAAGATATCTTCAGGATGCAATCTGCAGAAATCCCGCTGATGAAAAGAAACTGATTGATCTTGGTTTACTGGTTCAGGGGCAGTATGGTGTTCATGCCATGTATAGAAACAGGGTAATGATCCCTATCTTTGATAAAAGAGGACGCATTATCTCCTTTGGTGGCAGAACCATGGGAGATGATAAGCCTAAGTATATGAACACCAAAGAAACTGCGATTTACAGAAAGAGACAGGAGCTTTTCGGTCTTTATGAAAGTCTTCTGGCTAATAACAACCGCCCTCAGCGTCTGGTTGTTGTTGAAGGCTACATGGACGTAATCTCAGTTCGTCAGGCTGGCTGTTCCTATGCTGTTGCGTCTTTGGGTACAGCAACAACACCAGAGCAGATTCAGACGATGTTCCGTTATACAGATAGAATTGTTTTCTGTTATGACGGTGATAGTGCCGGTAGAAATGCAGCATGGCATGCTCTGCAGATTATTACTCCAATCATGCAGGAAGGAAAGGAGATCAGTTTTGCTTTTCTACCTCCGGAGCATGATCCCGATTCACTCGTAAGAGAAAAGGGTCTGGACGCCTTTGTAAAGTTTCTTGATGAGGCAATGAGTTATCCGGAGTTTCTGGTTCTGCATAATTCACAGTCTTTTAACCTGCAGGATCCGAATGAATTATCAATTTTTATTAATAATTCTATAAAACTTATTGCTCAGATCCCTTTGTCTGCGGTGCAGATGGTGTGTATAAAACTTTTGTCAACACCATCGGGAATTTCAGAAAATCAGCTGTATGACATGCTTAAAGCCAATAAGGATTCTGTAAAAGAAAATAAGTCTGAGCAGAGAATAATCTCAGAATCCTTTAATAACGACAGAAAAGCAGAAGCAGGGGAAGTACTGAAAACTCCAATGAGAAAGCTAATGGCTTTTATTGTTCAGCAGCCGATTGTTGTTTCTTCGGTATATCATGAGTTTTCTCTAGATACTTTTGTTGCCCTGTGCAAGCGAATGAACGTAAACGGAAGCTCTCATCTTGAAGGTATTCTGCAACTGATTTCTGAAAATCCAGAAATCACTCCTGCAAACTTTATTGAACTTACCAGGGGATCAGAATACGAAAAAACAGTTCGTTTCTTAATGGATGCTCCTCTGAACCTTGTTACCACAACAGGAGCCGAGCTTCCTTTCAATGACAGAATTGATTATTTTGCGGTACTGCTGGGAGATGTTCTTTTAAAACCATTGAAAGAACGAGCTCAGATGCTGAAAATTCAGCTATCTCAGGGGAATCCGAATGCTCTTGAAGAATATGGGGTAATCCAGAGAATAATCAGAAATAATCAGAAATAGAATCGTTAAACAAAGAAAA
>AUXO016324119.1_pt1 | contig 18627 bp, 30 predicted proteins | sample 768731 | NCBI WGS metagenome assembly AUXO01 (sample SAMN02715735, study PRJNA202380) | gut metagenome | biome: sheep rumen | host: Ovis aries | place: New Zealand: Palmerston North
CACAATGTGTCGATACCGGTGGATGTCTTCATAAACTTGACCATTTCGATACGGTCGTTCATATCAAGGTCAAAGAAAACACGTCCATCATATTTTTCGGAGAGTTCTGGAGTGATGTTGATTTCTGTCTTCATCATCTCTTCTTCCTCTTTTTCCTCAATTCTTTTATGGCAATCCTCAACCTGCTTTTTATAATCCGGATACTTTTTAAGAATTTTTTTGTAGATTTTTTTGAGAATGTCAGTGTTTTTGAGTTCGTCGATATCCACAAAATCGAATTTCTCGTTCATAACATATATTTTAGTTTCACCTTTGTGGTCTTGGTGAATCATATAAAGTTTGTCCTCAAACTTCGTTTTAAACGAGAGGTATGAACTTGTTGCTTCCCATTCGACGGCACCACGATCAGTTGCCTCGAGGAGTCTTTCCATTGTTTCTTTCATGGTGTTATTATATGAAATTATAGTCTGGTTCTGTAAATTGTTCTTCATATTTTTTAGTCTTTAGTGTGGAGTTTAAATACTTCCGGATCTTATTTGCTAAATATCTAAAATCTTCGAGATCATCTATTTCTGTATCTTTCTCTATGATTAGCTTAGGATGATCCTTCTCTATTATACTCCAATGATCACAAACTACTTTACTTCTCTTTACTAAGTCTGGATCTGAAAACTTTCTTAAATTCTCAACATCATCATCACCAAGATATGACTCTATAACCGGTCTATTTTCAAAACTATTCATTAGTAGTTCCCAAGTAATAAATCTTGGTATTTCTATATTTCTTAGTTCCTTTATGAAGTTAGAAGGTTTATCTGTTAAATCAAAACGTTTATTGGTCCTTATTATAGTTGCAAATAACTTATCGTTATCACACTCGGTATAAAGACTAAATATTCGATAAGTTGTATTTTTATACGATATATTACTAGGATGCCCGTCTAGAGATACATTACTTAAATGAGTTCTAAGGTATTTATATGCTATGCCTATTTTAGTATCATGCCTGTTTGTATCTCCCATATTAAATACTTCCATAAATTTGAAAATACTATAATTCTATTTGAAACTATATCACCAACACAGCCCTTAGCATACTCTGAGCCTTTAGGAATTACAGCATAATACTCAGTTGCTGTTTTCTTAGAAAAGAGAGTGAATCTTGCAAAGATCTTAGAAAAGAGAGTGAATCTTGCAAAGAGACTATAAGAATGAAACCCGACATCTATAGTATTTTTATACTCTTTTAATCTTTCAATTTCAACTAGTTTCGATTCGTTATCAAAAGACCTGGCTACAATGATATTATTGAATTCATACGCTCCAGTACCATCTATAAGAACCGGAGTCCACTGAGGAGGATTAGAACTTTTTATAGGAATAACCCACTTTCTTACTAGTATATTCCTCTTAGCTATTCTAATACTCTCTCCTTCTTTTAAAATTAAGCACATAAACTACTCTGATGCTTTAAAGTTATATTCCGGTTTAATAATATCATTCACCTCTACTGTTGGCTTTATCAGTTCAAGTATCTCCTCCATCGGCTTGTATACTTGTGGAGCTTCATCTATGGTAGCTTCGTTAACACTCCAAGTATCTATTCCCTCCATTTCTTTCTGATAATCCTGCAGCTTAAGTATCTCACGGGCCTTAGTTCTGGACATTAATCTTCCTGCTCCGTGAGGCGCTGAATTATTCCAGTCCGTGTTTCCTAGGCCCGTACATAATAAGCTGCCATCTCTCATGTTCATAGGTATAATAAGCTTCTCACCTTCCTTCGCAGATACAGCACCTTTCCTTATTATACCATCCTCCCCTATATAATTGTGTAAGGTAGTAAATTCAGATAACACACCCCTTACCTAAATGAGAATCTGGCATGATCCTTATATCACAATCATCAAATACACCAGACTCGATAAGCTGATTAATTTGTTCTTGTGCGCTTTCTTCTAAATTTCTCGCAAATATCTTAACATTAGCTTTCATATCAAGTATAAGGAAAATAAATAAAACCAGATTATAAAAAACTATAATCCGGCTCATCTATACGAATACCACGCACACTATCATCTCCCTCTAACCTCAACTTCATTAACATATCTGCCATAATATCACGAAAATCCTCTAAAATATCAATCTCCTCATCACTAACAACTAATAACTTCCTTCTACCTATAACCAGCGTATCCCTCCAAAGTCTAATTACGTTTTTAGCTAGATTAGAAGAATAATTTAGGTTGACACAAGTATTTAAGACCCGGTAATATTCAATTAACCTCTGAGATAAACCCCATGGAATTTCTTGCCTTAATATTCTTTCCTTTAACCGCTCATCTCCTATATCACAAAGATTAACCATGTCCATAACCCTAAGGAATAAAACATGTGAAATTATAATATTCTCGGAAACAATAGGATCAGGGGTTGAATCACTGTAAATCTTAAGAATTGGTATACTTCTAATATGTCGAGTGCTGGAATCTATTAAATCAGATGTTAAACCCCTTGATAAATAGAATAACCAGCACCAACTTCCACTATCTGAAGCTAACAAAAAATCACCACTAACAAAATAATCCCTAAACTCTTTCAAATTCATCAAATATAAGGAAAACGCAGAAAATATAAATTGTGATCCTTATAAATGAAAATAAAATTAAAAAAATCATGGAAACAATAACACTTGAAAGACCAGAACGAGGATTTATAGCTGAATTCCTTAAAGACCGAAAAATCCCAGAACTAAAATTCAGGTATAATCTCAAAACAGGAAAGGAAGAATGGATAAAATATAGAGAAGAAGTGCTGGGAATGGATTATGAGGAGATAAAGAAAAGAATATCCGAGTTTAATGAATTTCTCGCCACAAAATATAAAGCAGAGAATGAATGGGACTTGAATAAAAAGCTATTAGAAAAATATAGAAATACTTTAGACATGATTAGACACTGGACTAATAAATTTGAAGAGGTGGAATTTGAAAAGATTAGTCCATTTTGGGTGTGCTAAAAATAAAGAAGGATAGAAATTAATCTATCCCTCTTTTTTTTTATTTCTTTATAGCAACGATCAAATAACCGGCATCCCTTTTGCCAGTTTTTTCATTTGGTATCATTTTGTTTTTAATAATAAAATAATTTCCTAAGTCGAGTGCCTTGGCGTTTTTAAAATAATCAAATTTTTTATAAATCTCATTAAGTTTCTTTTTTACGAATGATTTTGAATAAGATTCACCTACTTTAAAATACTCTAAGATGGGTGTTTTTATATCTATTTCCTGGTTACCAATTATTCCTTCATATTCCTTTTTCATGTCTGTAGCATTATACCCAAGAGCTCTCATTCTATCTACACCTAGAACTGTATAGTAGTTAGTGAAGGATTCAGGGAGATGAGGTAACACAGAATGAATCATGTCCTCTGAGAGGGTGCAAAAATATTTATATTTATCCTCTAAATTTTTAATGTTATATATTTCGGTTAGTTCCATATTAACGTCCTCAATATCATCAGAAGCATATTTAAATAAAGCTGAAAATACACTAAACCTATCTTTATAATCATACTGCTGTATATCAAACGCCCTCATCTCGGATATCATTACTAAGTTATTGAAGGTCGGTTTTAAATCCGATCCAGCATGTTTGTTTACAGCAACAAAATTATGTTTATACTTAGTCCTCGCTGCATCTCTTCGGAATACTTTAGATAAAGAGCTTTTTTCCTGAGAGTTAATTTTATTATAGGAGTTTAATAGATTATTTGTTTCATATACTTTTTTCTGTATATAAGCCTTAAACTCTTCTTGAGGTATTTCTTTAGAGTTAAGTTTAAAATAAAGTTCAGCTCTATTCTTCCAAGGATTTATATCTAATCTTTGTCTACCAAGTATTTGGGGGAGATCAAGTGTTATATCTACAGAAAGACAATCTATATTAGCGTCAGAAAATATAAAAGACCTGGCACAAGTGGAATAGAAATCTGCTCCTAAGTATACTGTTCTAGTACACAAAGTAAACATCTTATGTGGTTCTCCTTCTTTTGGGACCGTACCTATACAATGTGTTTTAGTAGTAACTGTGGGATCAACTTCTCTAAATGCATCTCTTATTTTCTTCCTATTATCCTCATCATTAGAACAAAGAGTGTTTGTTTCAGATAACTGCAAGTCACATCGTTTGATAATTTCGCAGATATTAGCTACAGAATTAACGTATATAACAGCTTCTTTACTATATACTTCTTCAAATGTTCCATCCTCAAGTCTCCTGGTAAGTTTTTCAAAGTCTCCATTCTTATAAGAATCTACTACCTTTTTAACTTCCCCAATTAAACTCTTTGTTATCTGTTTTGTCTTTAAAAAGGGTCTTATGACTCTGCTTGGGTCTTCTGATTTCCAATCGAGTATATAATATGGGAGATCTTTAAACTCTTCTAGCATTTCCAGATAATTGTTCATCATAGGGGTAGCTGATAGATAACATACATTTTGGAGATCGTTTAGTTGATATAAAAATTCATTTTCAGTGTCAGATTTAAACCGTGAGTCACAGAAAATCGACTGAAACTCATCAACTACAACTAAAAAGTCGTTAATTCTATTTCCTAGTGCCTCCTTAACTCTCCTAAATGAATCATAGGATACAAGTATTTTAGGTGTTAGTTGTTTAATGTTACACATTAGTACATGATTTTGAATTTTTTGTTGTAGATAATCTGAATATGCTTTAGCTTTCTCAAGTCTGGCTTCATGTTCCTTATCTAACCTATCTAGAGATCTTAAATCATCTTTATTTACATCTCTATCAAAGTCATCAAATTCTTCAAACTCGTTTCTGAGATAAAGAAGATTTTCCATATCTGAATGTTGATCCTCTTTATTCTTAAGAAGAACTAATCTAGGGGAACAGAGAATAACTGGTTCTGGTCCAGTTATACAATATTCAGTATAACCACATCCAGTTATAGATTTATTCATAATGTATTGACCATCTTTTGGTAATTGATCAATTAATCTTTGACCTTCTGGAAAATTATTATTCCATTCGCTTACGTACCTTACTCCTTTTGGTACAGTAATTACAATTTCATTCATAATTTTATTGTTTTTAGATTATTAAATACAACTGGCAAAGGAGTTTTCCTCAAAACATCAACTCCTTCACCAGACTTCGTCACATCTATTTCATCTATTAATTTTCACTTATAAGGAATTAAAGGCTTCTGGAGTGTGAAATTGATATTTTTTTTACCAAAAGCATGGGAGCCTCCCAATTAAGTTAAAAAAGATTGCAACTTTGTTCCAATCCCGCCGGAGGCGATAAGCTCCCGCAGGGCATTAAACCTCATCATAAACTCAGCTGTTCCGTTCAGGTTTCATCTCGGATTTGACCTCGATGAAATCCTTCACTACACTCAGCTACAAACCAAGATGAGGAAGATAAACGCTGCCACTTTAATTAGAGATCCTCCTCTCGCTTCGCTCGAGTCGGATGATTAAACGAGAGGAACCAATTTATATCTTTAACCTTGCTCCGCAGGAAAGGAAATAGGTATATATCTCTCTATTCACCTCTCGAAGAGACAGAGATCCGAGGCAGCGACTGAAAGGAGCGGGGTAGGTGGGGAGGATCTCTTGGATTCATTACACTCGATTTTCCCTCGTTCCGCAAGCTTCACTCGGTCCAAATCTCGTTTCATTCATCGGTTTATTGTTACGTTCGAGTTTCACCATCTCCGCTTCCGCTACAATGGTTCCAACTCTCACTACACTATGGGAAGCTCCTTTGTACTCCCGTTGGTCGTGTTCCGCATTCACTCCATTTCATTTCGTTCTGCTTCACTACTGTATTTCGCTGCGTCATAAACCTCCACCATGTTCCGATTTATTCCTTGCTACATAGAAAAAAAATAAAAGGCAGAAATTAATCTACCTTTTTATCTGGAGTTTCGCCGAGTCCTTGTTTGAACCGGTTTTTCTCTTGTACGGTTTTCAGTTTTTCGTCTTTTTCTAAATCTCCTGTTGTCCCTTTCTTAATATAGTCATGGATATCGGAGTAGGAATAACCAGACACCCCAAACACTTCATCATCAGTTTTTCCAGTCAATCCGTCAGAGGGGGCTTTACGTACGAGGTGTTCCGGCAGGCCAAGTAAGAGACCGATTTCCACTACTTCTTCTTTAGTCAGTTTTGCGATGGGGTTCATATCGCAGGCTCCATCTCCGTATCTTGTGAAGTAACCGGCGAATATTTCAGAGGCGTTTCCGGTCCCTACTACCCTGCCGTTCTTAGATTGTGATATAGCGTAGAGGGTTGCCATTCTAAGACGTGGAGCTAAGTTGAGTGTAGTTTGTTTGGAGGGGTTTATGCCGTTATAATCCAGGCCGTCGAGTATAGCTGAGTACGCCGATCTAATATTAAGTCTGAAATATTCGATACCAAGGAAAGCGATAACGGCGAAACTATCATCTTCATCGGCCTGTACTCCATTCGGCATAAGTACACCCAGGACTCTATCATTACTTAAGGCTTCACAACAGAGAGCGGCGACTACAGTAGAATCTTTACCCCCTGAGATACCTATAACAGCCTTACAATCAGGTCCATTTTTAGCAAACCAGTCTCTAATCCACTGAACTAAATAATCTTTATATTCTTGTATATTCATAACATTACGTTTCACTTCATATTTCAAATTACGTTTCACTTCATATATAAGGGCTTGAGGGAAAGAAAAAAAAAATAAAGGCTAGGTTCATATTTCCCAGCCTAACTTGGTTTTAATCATTCAGGTTCTTCACAAACTCGGCGGCCTTAAGAAAAGCGTCAGTCATATCAGAACAATCTCTGATTTCTTGGGTGGCTGATGTTCCTCCGTTTTCTAATTCTATTCTTGCATAGAAATCGAACTCATCCTTCCCATTAAATAAGTTAGTATGTTTCCACATCTTAACTGTTACGCTTTTCACACAGCTCTTTTTAAATGGGTCTTTAATTAATCCCACCACTGAATTTGTGTTTCCAAGTAATTTTTGTGTTTCCATAATAAAAAAAATTATGAGAAACCGTTTTATAGTTTTGGTCTCTCTAGTTAAACATTTTGTCTACATATATAAGGCTTTCAATACCTTCCCAGACGGTAAAAAATAGCCCTAGAAATACCGTATATTTTACAGTACCCCAGGGAGAGTATTAGTAGGTGTTATTTATGGATTCTATTATCTCCATGAATGTATCTAGATCTGGATCAATTTCAGATTCCCAATTTATTTTGAGATTCTTTAATTTCCAAGATCTCCATGAATCAAAACTATAATCCATTTGCCCCGTTAGACAGGCTGCTAAGAATTTTATTTTCTTAAGTAAATCTTCTATTTCCAGATCACTTAAAAACTCAGGAAGATATTGTGCATACTTATTTCGACCCTTATCCTCTTTGTTTCTTAATTTTCTGAATTCATCTACTATATACTCTTCTGCTGACTTAGGCTCTCCAAACTCACCAGTACCCCTAAGCTTTTTTATATACTCCCGTGTGTACCTTATTTTTGGTAAGTTTCTAAGATCAGCTTCAATACCAAGAAAGGCTTTTATTTTATCTTCTTTTAAAGGCCTTAACATACTACCGACTATTTCTTCTGACCAATGTTTTATATAGCCAGTTCCAGAATAGCCAGGTATGTCCTTTAAGAGAAATAGTTTTAGCGCTTCTTGAATTACAGGACTAGAATTATTAAATACCTTGTCTTCGTAATCCTTCTTTGTTTTTTGGCTAAATAATCTGTCTAGCCAACTTAGTCTTTTAATTTTCATGCTATTAATATATTTTGTTTGTTTGGTACCGGATTCTCTGCATCTAACCATGAGCAAAGATATCCTAATTTATTTATTCCACTTAGGTCCCAAAGAAAATCTAGGACATGTTTAAATGGAACGTGCACTATTAATTTAGCTGAATAATAAGGGAATATATTATCATCACCATATTCTCTAGTTATATGTATTCTTTTTTGTTCTAGGATATCGGAAACCTTAAATGTGTGTTTTTCTCTCCCCATCATTCTAAGGTCTATATCATCGAAATTATCATATATAAATACCTTATGGCCTAAGTTTGATAGATAGGTGTAGAGTTCATAAAGCTCTCTCCTAGTTCTGATATAAATAGAAAGTCTCATTTCTCTATCAACCACATAAACCTCATCCATAAAATCACACCACAGGATACAATCTTCATGCTTATTCCACTTGCTTGGGTGATAAAGATGTGGATCGAGATTAACTATACACACCCTCTCGTTTATATTATCTGGGAGGATAAATCTGAATCTAGTGTCTTCAGTTTCTATAATTTTTTCCATATCCTATTTAAAATAAAAAGTAAAGCTAAACAAGTTCGTTGCTTTACTATGTTTTTCATTTCCACATATAAGGCTTTCAATACTTTCCTGGGCGGTAAAAAAAGGGATTAGATTTTACTCTAATCCCTTTGTTCCTAGTTTTCTTTTTGAGGTCTTGAGAATCGGAATTTAGTATCAAAGCTATTCCACTCAATCCTTCTAATAAGTTGATTAATTTCACTAGTTTTTCCCTTCTCCCACTTAAATGAATCGCAGTTTATAGTTTTGAGATCGACTTCAAGTGGATTCTGCATTAGGTAGTCAGAATTCTTATAAACTCCTACCGGTTCGAGCCAAGTATATGTTTTATCAGCTTTAAACTCGAACACTACAAATTCGTTAGGTGTCCAGAGAATATCAACTTTTCTACCCTCGAAGAATCTATAGTTTTTCCAACGGATAGTATCGCGCATACTACAGATTATATTTTTCTGTGCGCTTCTATCTTGGCTAATAGAGATCTTAGGAAACTTAGTACCATCATTAAAGACTAAGATATCATCATTCCTAATCACACCCTTAAGCCATTCAATTCCTTTCTGGTCAATATTCTCTTTACTTCCGAGAACATAAGAAAGGAGATCTCTACCCTGATCAAAACTCTGACCTGCTTTAGTTCTTTCACCAAGTTTCTTCAATGAAAATACCGGATCCAAATCACGAGTAAGACCCGGACTATAGACTTGGTAGAGGAAGAACGAATCATTGGGGAGGCTATAATTGCTCAGAAAGAATGTATACTTTCTCCCCAGGAAATTGTTAGTTGCTAGTTGTTTCATCGTTTTTTAATCTAATTACTATTCGACCTTTATTTAAATCATAGGGGCTCATTTCAACTTTAACACGATCCCCACTTATTATCCTAATATAGTTTTTTCTAATCTTTCCTGATATAGTACAAGTAATTTCATGTCCTGTTTCATCCAAGACAACACGAAACATAGTATTACCAAGTTCCTGAAGTACCGTACCGTACATTTCTAGATTTTGCTGTTTCATTTTTAGTTTATTTCTTTATCTTTATCAAAATATATTACTACCTTAGAGAACTTATAGAGAATAATTTCGTCTTTTAATTCATCTGTTAGATCTATATTATTTATTATATCATTTAATTCTATAATACAGGTAACAGTGTTATTTTTTCCTACCTTAACTATTCTATAACTTGATACACCCTCTCCATAATTAAGTTCAGCTTTTTTAACTAGCTCTATTATTGCATCATGTAGAGGACCATTCCCAAAGAGATCTGATATTTTTACTATCTTATCTCCAGCTCTTTGTGTAGAAGTTATGGTAGTGTGTTGTGTTCTATCTAAGAAATATTTATTATATTTACAAAATTCTGAGAAACTAGAATAAAGATCAGCTTCATTCCAAGTACTCAAGAATTTAGATATTTCATCTTCCAAATTTATAGAGAGGGCGTTGAAAAGCTCATTATAATAGTATCTTTCCAATATATTTCCATCTGAGATACCATCACCAAGAAGGATATTTTTTATTCTTTCAGTGTTTAAGCTTGGTTCTATTTTATCTCCAATACACCTATCCTCTCTAGATCTGACCTTATTCCAATTATCTAAAACTACTCTTTCAATCAGTTTTTGTATAATTCCTAGTATTGGTTCTTTTATTTCCTTAGGATAAACTAAAGGATCAAGATGGGAAGAATAACAAAGAATATCAAATACCGGCTTTAGTTCATCGATATCAAACTTAGATATAGCATTATTAATCATATCTAAGTACAATGAGCTTAGACTTGGTGTATCGTCTTCTAATACTTGTCCCGAATCTACACAACTAGGTAAGGTGTTGGACCATATTACATTCAATTCATTTTCTGTATAGGTCTGATTTCTAAATACATCAGATATCTTTTTCTCACCCCCCAACTTCTTAGTATAAATATGAACCGGAGTAAAATCTTCTAGTGAAGTCATAAAAAGTGAATTAAACTCCTCTTTTTTTCTAGATAAGAATTCCCCTAGGTAATAATAAGTTCCCTCCAGGCAATCATATCTATGTCCAGGTATCCACTTTTTTGTTTTCTTACCCAATTCAGTATAGAATCTCCTAGTCATCTCATCAAGAGCGGGTTTATAATCTTTCATACCCTCTCCTATAAAAGATACTTCATTAGAGGTTTCATCTATATAAGCTTCAAATGGGGTTTTAAAAATTCCTTTATCATTTTCAATTTCCAAGAGAATCCCGAGGGCTGACTCTTTATCAAAATTCAGAACTTTATAATATTCATCTGAACAAGGTAAATCTTTATTCTTAACAAAGGTCAGGCAACCATCCTCACTTAATGAAAATTTTAACTCAAATGAAGCTTCGTAAATAGATAATTCTGAAAGAACCTTATCTACACCCTTTTTAACTAGAACATTGTGCTTTTTATTGTTTAGTATTGAAAGATAAAGTTCTTTCTTTCCAGGAACAATATAAGCTAAGACATTACTAACTAATATTTTCTTCATCAGTTTCTATAATATAATTAAACTTCTTTTTCTTATGAGTAAAACTTATTTTATTTCCTCCAAACCAATCAATAAAACGATTTACTTCATTCTTAAGGTCTTCGTTGTTTTCTAGCAGCGTTTTATCAATTTCAATGCGTAAAGTAGCCAATTTAAAGTTTCTTTTTACAAGATTTGGGGAATCTAGAGTACATGAAAATAATTTCCCATCAAATTCCAAGAAAAGATCATTAAACTCTTTTAATTTCCCCATCTCGTAATTAAACCTACACTCTACATATTTATCAAATGTAAAACACCTCTCCTTTATATCCTCGGTTCTTCTAGCACTTATATAGCCTGGATCGAAATAACACAAGGTTACGTTTACTTTATTTATTATATCCTTTATTACTGAGGCATCCATGTATTATGTAATAAATGTACTATAAAAAGTTCTTTTCTATGTATAAGGCTTCTATCAAATGGAACTTTAGTTTTTTCAGGAAATCCGATATCTAGTCTAGTGGCTCCCCAATAAGTATCATTTAATTTGAGCGAGAATCTGATTTTTATATTATCGTCTTTATCTATTAATTCCCATGAGCCATTTACATCTCTAGTAACAGGATCTTTCGTACCAAATACAAAATCAAAGTTTTCAGAGTAAGTAGAAAACCCACCACGTAAAAATTCATTTCTTAAATATTCGTCAGTATTATTATCTACTTTCTCTAGTTTCCAATTTGAGAAATCTATATTATCCTCAAGTATTTCGTCAACCGTTAATTTAGACTCTTCCGGTATAAAGAATCCATATACGTTACTTATATATAAGAATTCCCTACCATCCTTTGAAAAGTAAAAGTAAGGTTGCTGATAATCAAATAATGTAATATGAGGTAGATCTTGAAATTTTGGCCAATCGGAATATATCGTTGAAAATTTAAGATAATTTTTACTTGGCCTACTCTTTATTTTTATCATGGTTAAAATAAGTTAATATATCAGTACTGTTCCAAGACACCCTATTTTCTGATCTCGATGTTTCTGCAAATTCACCCTCTACAGCATCAATATACATACTACAAGAGAACTCAGGACCCATAAAAATATCAGAAAACTCTGGTTTTAATAAGGACTTATCTAGGTTTAGTTGTTCTATAGCAAGGTTGTCAAATCCAAGTATTACAGAACTAACGAAGAATGTTCCAACGTGTTTACTTCGATTCTCCAGGATCTTCTTTTTTATCAATACTTCAAAATCCTTTATGCTATCTGGTAGTGGTGTATTCTTAGCTCTACCAAATTGTTTATATCCTAAAAATAGGATACGTTTGTTTAGGAGTGTAGAGTGGTTAAGTATATTATCCAGAAAATCTAATGGAATAAGACCTAGAACAATATGAATTACTATACTACCACTAATTAACCAGGAATCAAGAGACAACTCATTAAGTCTAGTTAATGGTGTATTTGGTCTTATACTTATTCCAAGTGCATTAATTAGTGACTGTCTCTCTAATGTCTCTAAGAATTGTAAACTATCTGTATTTATAGATCCCTCATTTACAGTTAGGTTTGTAATAAATGAATTATCCCGTAACCAAATAGCTAAGTCATTAAATAGTTGTCTAGATTCGTCGTCACATAATACATCACCACCCCCAACAGCTATTTCTACCGGTTTTCCGGATAGGCAACTTAGCTTATTCTTTATTTCATCCAGATTAGCTAATTTACCACAAGAGATACTATTCTCATGACAATATGGACAACCTAGGTTACAACGATTAGATATTTTTAGGTCTATTGAATCAGGGAACTCCGGTTTAAAGTCTTCATCTCTTCTGAAGCATCTCTTAGTTAATGTAAACTTTTCTCTACTAACTAGGTAATTCCCATTTCTATATACTGAACATTCCGTAATCATACAACTCAAACTTAGCATCAACCTGTCCCGAAGAGCAATTAAACCTTATTGTATTAAACTCAAAAATAATCTTATAAGGTTTGTTAAAAAAGTATACATGATAAATATCAGATTTTATATACCAAGATCCAGTGTCCGCATTATAACTGAAATTATCCAAAAAACTTAATTGCTCCTGAAAAGTATCTTCTGATAAATCCTCTGAAACTTCTACATCAACCCTTCCAATTTCACCTCCAAAGTTTACAGAAATACACCCTATCATTTTTGGTATTGTTTCTGTATTTGCATAAACGATTGGGGCTTTTCTACTTCCATCAGAACCACCATACAGCCAGGTATTTTTATTTAGAATGAAATTTTTTATAGTTTCTTCTGATTCTAGTATCTCATTAAAAATATCAAAGCTTTCATGATCTACCTCTGGATAATTAAAGAAGGGTAAATCAGATGAATCTATTTCTCCTTTCTTAACCCTCTCACAAAATTCAACATATTCATCTATTATTATATTATTTATTCCCAAGATATCCTTAAGTACAGTTCTTAATTTATTAACCTGTTTACTTATTACGCCACGATTAATATAGGGCCCACAAATATAATAACAGCTTAGATATTGTAATTTATTTAGTGCAGAATTAGTAAGGAAAAACTCTCTACCAAAACTAAAAAATTCTGGAATATGTAAGTTTCTATTCTCATCAATAATTAAATCCCACTCTGTTTCTCCTATAATTCCCGATGGATCTAAGGATATTACAACTGAGTGAGATGAACTTGAATTAGTTTCTGGTAAATCTTTTCTTATTACTTTTTTTATCATCTCAGGTATAAGGAAAAGAGATTATAATGACTGTGTTCCTTATATATGATGAAAGAGAATTTTAAGGTTATAGATAAGAAAACTAAGAAGGAGTATTGGATTTCTCGTTCTATGGCAGTTACTTCTTTATTATTGCGCCCAAGACAAGATGATAAATACACGGCTGAGGTACTTCTACAAAAAAGAGGTCCCGGTTGTCCTGATAATATAGGAAAGTGGTGTTGTTCTTGTGGTTATCTAAATTGGGGCGAGACATTAAAAGAAGCAGCTATCCGAGAACTTTATGAAGAGACGGGGATAAAGGTAAGTCCGGAAAATATAAAGCCGTGGAAACTTATTGATGATCCTGGGCGCGATGAAAGAGAAAATGTAGTCCAGAGATTTGTAGCTTGGTTAGATCAGGGGGATAATCAGGAAGGAGATATTGATACTGTTTCTAGGGGTGGTGAAAAAGATGAAGTCTCCGAAATAAAGTGGGTCGATATAAAAGAGATATTAAACATGAATTCTTCTGACTTTGCTTTTTCACATAAAGAAATGATAGAAGAATTATGGAATGAAGTAATGAATAAACCAGATTTTTACGAAGCATATGAACCCAGAAGATGAAAATATATTTGATACTGAAGGAATAAGAGTTTATAATAATAGATGGGTTTTTCACTATGAAGATCTTCTTCCTGTTGATTACTCTCCCGAAGAACCTTTACCACTAGATATAGATAGTGATAGTAATAGTAATTATCTAGAAAAACAATTCTGTAATATAGATGAGATAATCATTAGTCAGTCTTTAGGTGTTCATGAGTTAGTGGATGCAATAAAAGAGTCTGGCGTCTGGGATGTTAAGGGGTTTAAACAAGAGGATTTAGATACTCTACTAATTTTTAATCTAGACCCTAAACTAATGAAACTAATTTTATTATTTTCAATTGGTAAGAAAGGTCAGATTCAATTACTAAGTTATCTAAATGGAGATATGATATATGAGTCAAAGTTTTGAACAAATATTTGAAAGCTATTCTAGTTTAATTGATTCAGTAACAGAGACATTAGGATTGAGTGAATATACCATTGATAATAAAGAATGTAAGGGAGGTATTAAAAGGTTTAATGGGATAGATGAGATTATAACCGATTTAAGTGTAGAAGAGTACATAGATCTTATTAAATCATCTGGAATATGGAGTATAAAAGGATTCAAGCAGGAAGATTTAGATGCTATCCTTATGCTTAACATAGAACCTCTAATAATGAAATTATTTCTTACATTCGCCCTTGGTGAATTAGGTCAGGAGCGGTTTTTAAGCTACCTAAATGATGAAAGTTTGTGATTATTGAAATAATCTTCCGGGGTTACAATTCAGTTAATTTTAAAAAAAGTTAATTGAATTATTTTATTTCCTTATAAATGATATGAAGAAAGAAGAAAAAACCTATAATACGTCAAAAGTAGAACTTAGACTATATAATATAGTGGGTGAGTATTATCAGGTCGAATACCGATTTGTTGATATAAAGATTGACTATAAATTTTTATTCTTCAAGTGGACTAAGAAACATCAGAAATCAAAGTGGAGAGAGGCTATAATCTATCATAGTCCAATTTCAATAAGTCTTAGTGATATTGGAAATCCAGATGATAATACAAATTGGTGGTGCGTTTTTTATAGGGCTGATGATTTTAAAGGACTAGAGTGCTTTAAAGATATGAAGTCTAGAATAAAAACATATGAGGATCTAGACCGAGAATTTGGGATAAGTGAATCTTGGAAACAATATGAAAAGGACCTAGAAGTATATAATCAGCTTCTAGAAAAATCAAGAAAATTATTAAAATCTATAGAAAATAATGAATAAAGAATTATATGAATACCTAAAGCGAGAGTGGAGATATAACTGTCATCCAAAATATCTTCATTATTTCGATTTATGGTTTGAAAATTTAACTCCACACCAGATTAAGTGCTATACAATATGGATGGAAGGGAAGATGGGGCCGTTTTATTGATTTCACAGTATAGAGCCACTAAATTCCTTATACTTGTGATGAATATCATAAATATAGTTGAAATAGAAAAAATGAAAAAATATACAAAAATTGGGAGTGTGGCAGAGTTGGTCGATTGCACCAGTCTTGAAAACTGGAGGTCCGTCAGGATCCCTGAGTTCGAATCTCAGCGCTCCCGCAAATTGGCCCGTTCGTCTAGTAGGTCTAGGACGCCAGATTTTCATTCTGGAAATCACCAATTCGAATTTGGTACGGGCTTCTAATTTTAGGGAATAATATAATAAAGAATCATTATATTATTCTTTTTTTTAGTTCTTAATAAATTTACATGATAAATTTAATCATACCTTCTATTTAAATTTATCAAAAATAACATCTTAAAACTTATACAAACCATGGAGAATTCGAAACAAACAATTAACTGGGACAATGAGATAGAAAATCTAAAATCTCTAGTAAAAGAGAGAATTAGTACTGAATCAATTGCTAAAAAATATAAGGTATCCCAAACAACAATTAGAAGAAAATTAGAAAAATTTAATATAGTGAGGGATGGTAGATCTATAGTTAATAGTGAAAAAAATAAAAAAAAGAGATGAAGAAATAACAAAGCGGTAGAAGAATCTACATCAATTAGAATGGTATTAAACAAATTGAATTTACCAGATACGGGTGGGCATAGAACATGGATTAAAAAGAAAATTATATCTCTTAAATTAGATACCTCACATTTCTTATTGTACCCAACAAAAGGAAAGAAAGGTAAACTAGGAATAGGAAACAAAAAGATAGAGCTAAAGGTATTTTAGTAGAAAATTCTACATATCAAACAAGTAAACTCAAAAAGAGATTAATAGAGGAAGGATTAAAGGAACAAAAATGTGAGTGTTGTGGGAATACAGAGTGGAATGGGAAACCAATACCACTACAGGTTCATCACATAAATGGAGATCACTTTGACAATAGGATAGAAAATCTTCAGATCTTATGTCCAAATTGTCATGCACAAACTGATAATTTTGGATCTAAAAACACAACTAATTCTACTAGAGTCGCAACACCACTACCAAAAGCTAATGAACTTATCGAAAAACTAAAAGAAGTGAAATATATTTATAGAGTTGCTGATTATTATAAAGTGAGTGAGGGTACAGTTAGAAAATGGATACAAACCTTAAATATTCGAGACAAAGTAAATGAATTAATAAAGAATAATAGTAGAAAACCAAAGAGAAGTTAAAATCCTTATATATGAAAATTGGTTGGGCACGTGGTGAAATTGGTAAACACCTGACAATTAGAATGTCACGACGAGAGTCTTGCTGGTTCGAGCCCAGTCGTGCCTACTAACTTAGTAAATTAATAAAAGAAGATAGAAAATAGAATAATTCTATCTTTTTTTATTTCCTTATATATAGATGGAATTAATAGATGGAACTAGATTTTGGTATTATAGAAGAAATAATACTTTTTACATTTTTGGATTACCTGTAAATACTACTAAGAGCCTGGTTTGTTATACTGTTAGAATTTTCGAAGATGATACTGCTATAATGAAGAAATATATAAAAACAACTAAGACGGGATTTAGAAAGCGACTCACACCTAATTCCCATTTCCAGATAATGCACAGTATACCCGAGAAGGCGGTTAAGAGACGATTTGTTGGAACACTAGACAAACTACCATCTTTTATATTAGAGGTAATAAAGAAAGAAATTTATGAATAACCATGAAATATTGGAGTACTAAAGAGATATGAAAGAGGTAAGTGCAGGATTAATATTAGATTCTCCGGCCGGTATACTTATGTGTCATCGAGTTTCTAAAGATCTCGGGCCTGGAACTTGGGACATACCTAAAGGACATGTTGAACCTGAGGAGAGTATGTTTGAGACTATGACCCGAGAATTGAGGGAGGAAACTGGGATAATACTCGAGGAACTTCAAGCCGGGGAAATACAAGACTTAGGATTATTGGAATATATAAAGAAAAAAGACTTATACCTTTTTTATACATACATTCAAGATCCCCCGGCTATAGAAACCCTCGAGTGTAGTACATATTTTACTAATTCGGCCGGTGGAGAAACAAGGGAAGTGGGATTTTATTGTTATTCTCACGATCTAAACCTCTTATATCCAAACCTAAGAACCGTAATAGAAAAATTAAGAATATGGTAGAGCAGTTACAAGATTTAATTAGTGCTATAACAGAAGCAACCATATCAAAAAGATTAAAGTGGGAATATTGTGGTAGATGGCAGACTGAGGATGTGGGCAGTGAGAATGAAAAACCGGGATTAAAAAATAGTATCTTCGAATCTGTTTGGGGTAGTGATAGTTTAAAAATATATAGAGAGGGTGATACTGGAATAATATCAATTGCTATAGAAAATTCACAAATTCGTATTAAATTATCAGATGAAACATTACCGGTATTAGGGATACCACTAAGTAATTTATATGTTGAAATATATTATTCATTAGACTGTAAGGAAGGAGCTGTAAAATCAGCACTTAAATTTATAGATGAATTAACCCTATCTTTATTATGTTAGACGAAATAAATGATCTCCTTACGTGTTTAATAGATAAAACACAAACTGGGAAATTAGCTTGGTTTTTTAATTGTTCCGGAGATTATTTTAGTGAATATACTGGAATTTTTAAAGATGAATCTGAGACTTATAAATTATATAGGTTTAAAGATAATAAAGAAAATGTTACATTATCTATTAAATTAGATAATAAAACTATTGAGATATCTACACTTAATATACCAATTACAGAAATACGAGATAAACTATTTAAATTATTTCTAATAGTTTATTGGGCTAATGTAAAGGACACTCATGATATTAGTCGGAAACTAGATGAACTTATTCTTAAACTATGAGCATGGTAGAACAGATATTAGATTTAATTAGTATATTAATAGACAAGACAAAATCTGATAAACTAGATTGGATAAATGTAC
>AUXO017598099.1_pt1 | contig 18623 bp, 20 predicted proteins | sample 768731 | NCBI WGS metagenome assembly AUXO01 (sample SAMN02715735, study PRJNA202380) | gut metagenome | biome: sheep rumen | host: Ovis aries | place: New Zealand: Palmerston North
GACGGCGAGCAGCTGGTCGTGGCCCTGTGCCTGATCGACTCCGGATACGATGCCGACAGCACATACGACTTCTGTGCGAACAATTCAGACTGGGCACTGCCGGTCAAAGGCTCCTCCAATCCGATGATGAGCCACTTCAAGCTGTCCAAGATCAACAAGCCGGACAGCCGGGCCTACGGCATGAACCTCGTGCTGGTGGACGGCGATAAGTACAAGGACATGATCGCGGCCAGGATGAAGAAGGATAACGGGACCGGAGCCTGGATGGTCTATGACGGATGCGACCAGGAATATGCAGAGCAGGTCACTGCCGAGCACAAGGTCAACGTCAAGTCCGGAGGCCGCATAGTTCAGAGGTGGGCACTGAAGCACAGTCACGCGGACAACCACTACCTCGACACCGAGGTGTATTCGATGGCCGCTGCGGACATCATGGGCGTCAGGTCGATGCACCTGGACGAGGAGCCGGAGGCGAAGAAAGAGTCTCCGAAACAGGATCCTCCCTCTCCGGAAGAGAACTGGATCCGCGCAAACGAAAACTGGGTATAAGGAGGAATGACCTATGGCAGAGATAGCAAGCACTCCTGCTGAGCGGCTCGCGCAGGTGCAGGAAGCCATCGTCAAAGTGCTTTATGGCGGTCAGTCCTACCAGATCGGATCCCGTAAGCTGACCAGGGCAGACCTTTCCCTCCTCCGCGAGATGGAGAAGGAGCTGAAGGCCGAGGTCGCTGCGGAGAACGACTCCCGTTTCCTGGACGATACCTATGTAGCGTTCTTTGACGGGAGGTGATGGTGTGGGATGGCTTGATAATGTGATCGCCTTCTTCTCTCCCGAGTGGGGAGCGAGACGGGCGGCATGGAGAAATGCGCTCGATGAGATGCGCAATTATGATGCCGGGAACTTCGGACGCCTCAATTCCGCGTGGCGTGTTACAAACGACAGCGCAGAGCTGACTGACCGGAATTCACGAGAGTATGTCCGGGCGAGAGCCAGGGATCTGGAGCGAAACTCGGACGTCATGAATTCAGTCATCGGGGCCTACAAGAGAAACGTGGTCGGTCGCGGATTCCAGCTGCAGGCGAAGACCACGAGAGCGACCACCAACAAGGAGCTGGAGCGACTGTGGAAAAGGTGGTGCAAGGCCAGAAACTGCGATGTGACCGGGCAGCAGTCCATGAACGAGATCCTCCGCATGGCGGTGGTCCGAAAGAAGGTGGACGGCGGCATCCTGTTCGTGAAGCGGTACACCAGGGACGGCTTCATCCCATTCTCCCTTCAGATGGTGGAGGTGGATGAGCTGGACAACCTGCAGGTGACACCGAGGAACCAGAACTGCAAGGTGGTCGGCGGCATCGAGTACAACCAGTACAACCGTCCGGTCGGCTACTGGATCAAGACGTACCAGATCGATGGCTTCACCATTTCAGACCCGGTCTACGTCAAGGCCGAGGATGTGATCTTCTACTACACGAAGAAGCGTCCGTCTCAGATCAGGGAGATGTCCGACATGAGTCAGACGATCACCAGGATCCGGGACGTGAACGAGTTCATCACGGCAGTGTCCGTCAAGCAGCGGATCGAGGCCTGCCTCTCCGTGTTCATCAAGAAGCAGCTCCCGGTCACCGGGATCGGAAGATCCTCCGGAGCAGCTCCTTCGGAACGGTTCGACTATGACGGTAAGACCCTGACTCCCGGCATGATCAAAGAGCTGAATGCCGGAGACGAGGTGCAGGTCGTAAACCCGACCGGGCAGTCTGCAGACGCCACGTCCTTCGTCAAGCTGCAGCAGCGGCTGGTCGGCGCAGGCCAGGGCATCAGCTACGAGGCCACGAGCCGCGACATGTCCGAGACGAACTACGCGTCCGCGAGGCAGGGAGCCATCGAGGACGAGCTGACCTTCGTGGAGGAGCAGGACAAGCTGCTGGCTGTCCTGGACGAGATCTATGAGACCTTCGTGATCTCCTGCGTCCTGGCCGGAATGATCTCCGCTCCTGACTTCTGGGAGAACAAGGAGAAGTACCTCGAACACGAGTGGATCATCCAGCCGAAGAAATGGATCGATCCGCAGAAGGAAGCGAATGCGACCAAGACCGCTCTGAACACCGGAGTGAAGACCTTCAAGCAGGTGTCTGCAGAGAACGGCACCGACTGGCGCGTCCAGATCGATGACATGGCCGAGGTGATCGCGTATGCCGACAAGAAAGGAATTGATCTGAGAGGAGTGTTATTCGATGGCAAGCTACAGGAAGAAAAAGAAGAAACTCCGCCAGGGCCTGACGATGGCACAGGTGGCGGAGGAGAAGAGACAGATCCTGACGAGGGCGGCTCCGAAGGCGGAGACGAAACCTCAGAGGGAGAAGAATAAGGGAGTCCGGGAGCTTTACAACTGCTCCATCCGGGCCGCTGATGGCGAAGGTCGTGAGCGCACGTTCACGCTTTCCTTCTCTTCAGAGGAGCCATACACAAGATGGTTCGGGCAGGAGATCCTTGATCACTCGGAAGGCTGCGTGGATCTGGAACGGCTCAACTCCATCGGAGTCGTGCTGTTTAACCACGAGCGAGACGAGGTGGTCGGTAAGATCGACCGCGCCTGGATCGAAGATGGACGAGGGTATGCCGAGATCACATTCGATTCGGATGACTCGTCCGAGAAGATCTACCAGAAGGTCAAGACCGGAACGCTCAAGGGCGTGTCGGTCGGATACATGGTAGAAGACTGGGAGGAAGTAATGCCGAACAAGCAGTCTCAGGACGGCAGGTTCACGGGACCATGCTCCATCGCTAAGAAGTGGGCACCTTACGAGGTGAGCATCGTCAGCGTCCCTGCAGACCCTACGGTCGGAGTCGGGCGTTCGCTGGATAACGGCGGCGTGGACGAGTTCTACGAGACCTATGTGAGGCAACTTCAATATAACCAAAATCTTACAAAAGGAGGCAACCACCATGAGTAGAGAACAGATCCTCGCTCGCCAGCGTGAACTGCTGCAGCTCGCACAGTCCGAAGGCAGAGCGATGACGGCAGATGAAAGAGCCGAGTTCGACAGCCTGCAGCGTTCTCTGGAAGCCCTTGACCGGGCAGCAGAGACCAATGCTGGCAGCGGAGATGCTGGCCACGCTAATCAGCAGAGACAGCAGACCGCTCCTGCGGAGGACGGCGCGAACGGCAATCAGGACGATGCCCAGAGGGCAGTTACTGCGGAGCGTGAGCGCATCCGCCAGATCACTGACCTGTGCGCGGAGTTCGGAATGGAGTCTCGCTCCTTCATCGATGACAACAGCACTGTGGAGCAGGTACGCGCCGCAGTGATTGAGCACATGCGTACCAACCACGCTCCGCTGTCCGGCAGAGCTGTCGTAACCGATTCCGCAGAGGACAAGTTCCGCAGAGCGGCGGTGGACGGCCTGGCCATGCGCTCCGGCGTTTCCGTAGCGCAGCCTGCAGACGGAGCTAACCAGTTCAGAGGCATGAGCCTGCGCGATCTGGCCATCGAGTGCCTGTCTCGCGATGGCAACCGCTCCGCAAGCGAGCTGATCCGCATGAGTTCCGATGACCTGTATTCGGAGCTGTGCAGACAGTTCTACAACCCGACCGCGACCTTCCCGGCCATCATGGACCAGACGATCCGCAAGTCCATCGTGGATCTGTACAATCGTGTACCGACAACCTTCCAGGAGATCACCACGAAGGGATCCCTGCCGGACTTCAAGACCACTGCAGACCATGAGTACGTGATCGGCGGCGTGGGCGATTTCCTGCAGGTACCGGAGAACGGCGAGATCAAGCCGGATGCTCCGAGAACCGAACTGCTGCCGCAGCGTAAGCTGGAGACCTACGGAAAGCAGTTCTCCATGACCCGTCAGGCCTTCATCAACGATGACATCGGCTTCCTGACCAGAGTTCCTGGTCTGTATGCCACTGCCGCGAAGAAAACCATCGACAAGCAGGTCTACAAGCTGCTCTTCGACAACGCCACCATCTTCGATGGCACTGCGCTGTTCACTGCGGCCCACAAGAACCTGATCGGCACCGGATCCAAGCCGTCCCAGGCGAGCATCCAGGAGATGATCCTGCAGATGCAGAAGCAGACCGACCACTTCGGAGATCCGATCTACATGACTCCGAAGACCATCGTGGTTCCGGTCGGCTACGAGTTCGACCTGGCCGTGATCTTCCACTCCGCGCAGGTCACCGGATCCAGCAACAACGATGTCAATCCGCTTTACAACTATCCTCTGCAGATCGTGCAGTCTCCGCTGCTCAACGCCATGGCAGGTGCAAACGCTTGTCCGTGGTTCATGCTGGCGGACGAGGCATCTGCAAGGGGCATCCAGGTCGACTACCTCAATGGGCAGGAGACTCCTACTGTCCGCAGAATGGAGACTTCGGGAACGCTCGGTTTCACCTGGGACATCTGGCTCGACTGGGGTATCTCTGTGCGTGACTTCAGAGGCATCTGCAAGAATCCTGGCGTGGCAATCTAATGAAAGGAGGACAAGACCATGGCAAGTGCAGCATTCTGGCAGAGGGGAGAATCCCTCGATTATAAGAACACTGGATCCACGACCATCGAAGCCAACACCATAGTGGCGTATGGCTCTCGCATCGGCGTGATCGGATGCGAGATCGCTCCGGGCGAGGTCGGGAGCCTTCATGTGACTGGTGTCTTCAAGATGCCGAAGACGGGAACCTCCGCCATCGCGGCAGGGGCCGATGTCTACTGGGACGGTGACGGCATCACCAACGCCTCCAGCGGCAACACGAAGGCAGGCTTTGCAGCACAGGCGGCTGAAGCCTCCGACACCGAGATCCTCGTCAGCATCAACGCGTGACCTTAAGAGCAACACGTCCCGTCCTGTACCGCTCCAGGCAGTACAGGACTGGCGATGTTCTTCCGGGCGATGACGCAGCGATGGTCGAGGCGTGGATAGAGGCCGGGAGCGCGGCGTGGATCGATGACGAGGAGACCACGAAGCCTCCGAAGGCCAAGCGCATGACCGCGCAGCCTGGACGCACCGGATTAAGCTCTGACGGGGATCCGGAAGCTCTGGTCGGGAGGATCCCGGACAAGCCGGAGCGGAAACGTGGAGGAAAGAAGGCATGACATTCAAAGAAGCTATTGCTTCGGATGTGCATGAGGTCTTCCTAAACACCGAGGAATTCTCGGACATGCACCTTGTGAACGGCGTCCCGATGGCGGTCCAGATTGATGACAATGAACAGATCGAGCGTGAGAAGCGGTTCAACCAGAACATGGACGGCATCTTCACGAACCAGAAGCTCATCTACGTGGCGGCTGTGGACTACGGTCCGCTGCCGAAGCAGGGAACCATCATCCGCCTGGACAAGCGATCCTACACGGTGGCCGATGCCATCGAGGAGGACGGCGTCTATTCCATTACGCTGGAGGCGAACAGAGCATGATTACCTATGAGGTAAACAAGGCGGATCTGAAGTACGTTCAGAGCAAGCTGAAGGGAATGGAGTCTCAGGCTCCCAGGGTGATAAAGAACGCCATCAACCAGACCGCACGGGAGGCCAGGAAGAAGCTGGCCACCGGAGCGCAGGCAGCATATACCGTCAAGCAGGCCGGGTGGAACAACCACATGAAGATTCAGCCTGCTACGACCGGAAACCTCATGGCGGTGATCCGGGCGAACGACAAGCCGCTGACGCTTCCTCGGTTCTCTTATCGAGGGAACAAAAAGGGCAAAGGCGGATCCGCAGCAGCTGCCGACATTGTAAAAGGCGGTCTCAAGGAGATCGTGGGCGGCATGGGAATCAAGGCGTTCAAGGCTAATGGCCTGATCATGCAGAGAAGAGGAAAGGAGCGACTCCCGGTTAAGGTGCTCCACTCCAACTCTGTACCGAAGATGATCGAAAAGGTTTATGAAGGCGAGCGAGGTGTTGAGGGAGCACTCAGGGAGCCGATCAACGAAGCACTTCATAACCACATTTCAGAGCAAATTGCAAAACTCGTATAGCGAGGTGAAAAAATGACCGCTTTAGAGTTACAGAAAGACCTCGCTGCCGAGGTCGAAAAAATTCTGAAGGACGTCATCACGAAGGACGTGGACGGCAACCAGAAGTCGGGCGTCACGGCCTACAGGCAGTTCCTGCCGAAGGTCACGGAGGACGATGAGGACGAGACGAAGTTCTTCCCTTACGCCATCATCCGGCTTTCAACGGGCACCACTCCGGACGATTTCACGGCATGGCAGGTCCCGACAGACATTCTGCTGGGCATCTACGATGACGATCCGAAGATGGACGGAGGGGATCACATCATGGTCATGATCCAGCGCATCATCGACCGCTTCTCCCAGGAGGCTCTCCTGGCGCGGAAGTACAGGTGCGAATCAAAGATGGACTGGGCCGTGCAGGACGAGGACACCTATCCGTACTACTTCGGAGGCGTGAGACTCGTGTTTGACATCCCGAAGATAGGAAGGAGTGAACCGATCTATGGCTAAGAAAAAGTCAGAGGCAGTCGCGGAAGAGATCGTGGCCGATGAGGCCGTGATCGAAGAAGCCGCTCCTGCCGAGGAAAAAGCACCAGAGCCTTTGATGTATGTCGGGCCTACCATCCCGGGCATCGGCATCCAGAACAGGGTCTACACGGAGATACCTGCAGGTGCGCAGGAGGCCTTCGGGAAGCTGCCGGAACTGAGGAACCTCTTCCTCAAGATCGAGCAGTATCCGATGGCGGAGAAGATGCTCCGTGATCAGAAAGGATTTGTATTCAGTGCCTTCTCCAAGGCACTCACGCTCAAAGGAGGGAATGAATCATGAGCAAGCATGGAGTTTTTATCTATGAAGAAGGCACGGCCATCTCCGCTCCTCAGATCAGCTCTGCTGGTGTGCAGGTCGTGATCGGTACTGCTCCGGTCAACATGGTCGATGATCCTTCTGCCGTGGTGAACACGCCAATCCTGGCGAATTCCGCGCAGGAGGCGATGGCTGCTCTCGGGTACTCCACTGATTTTCAGAAGTACACGCTGTGCCAGACCATGTACGTCACGAACAACATCTACCAGGTCGCTCCGGTCGTGTACATCAACGTACTGGATCCGGACGTTCACAAGGCTGCTGTCTCCGAGACCGAGGTGGCCGTCTCCAACATGCAGGCCACTGTAGCCATCCAGGGCATTCTGAGAAAGGGCCTCGTGGTCAAGGCAGGAAGCACAACGCTGACTGCAGGCACGGACTTCACCACGGAGTTCGATGAGGATGGCAACATGATCATCACGCTGATCGCAGGCGGCGCAGGAGCTTCCGCGACCACGCTGAAGGTCTCCGGCAACAAGATCGATCCGACCGCTGTCACGGCGGCGAATGTCATCGGTGCCTACAATGCCTCCACCGGGAAGGAAACCGGAGCGGAAGTCATCCGCCAGGTCTACCCGAAGCTGGGTGTCGTTCCGGGCATCCTGATCGCACCGGGCTGGTCCCAGAACTCCACGGTCGGCATCGCTCTGGCGGCGAAGGCGGCGAACATCAACGGCGTCTTCAAGGCCATCGCGCTGGTCGATCTGGATACCGCGCAGGCTACCAAGTACACCGACTGCAAGACCGTCAAGGAGTCCAGCGGCTTCACTTCGAAGTTCTGCTATCCTCTCTGGCCGTGCTTCAAGGTCGGCGAGTACATCTTCGCAGCGTCCGCCATCGCGGCTGCGCTGATCGCGTACACTGACGCGGAGAACGAGGATGTGCCGAGCGTGTCTCCGTCCAACGAGGCACTGGGCATCACCGGAACCTGCCTGGCAGACGGCACCGAGGTGGTCGTTGACCAGGATCAGGGCAGCACGGTGAATACCTACGGCGTGGCCACCGCCATCAACATGAACGGCTGGAAGCTCTGGGGCAACTACACCGGAGCATATCCGTCCAGCTCCGATCCGAAGGACATCTGGCTCCCTGTTCGGAGAATGTTCAACTGGCAGGGCAACAACTTCATCCTGACCTACTTCGAGAAGGTCGATGATCCGATGAACACGATCCTGATCGAGTCTGTCGTGGACTCCGAGAACGTCCGCTGCGCGGCGTATGCTCCGAGACACTGGGCAGGCGCGTCCATCGAGTATCTGGAAGCAGATAACCCGATCACCGACATTCTGGCAGGCAAGATGACTTTCAGACAGCGGATCGCTCCGTACACTCCGGCCCAGGAGATCGACAACATCCTGACCTATGACACGGAGCTGCTGCAGAGCGTACTGGTAGGAGGTGAATAAAGATGGCGAGCAAACTGATTATTCCCGAGGTTCTCAACCACTACAACGTGTACAACGACCGGGCGAAGAAGCTGATCGGTATCTCCGGCGAGATCGATCTGGGCGAGCTTGAGGCGATCACGGACACCATTGAGGGAACTGGCATCCTGGGCGAGATCGAGGATCCGGTCACCGGGCAATTCGCGTCCCTTAAGATCAAGATCCCGTTCGCGGTCCTGTACGAGGATCTGTTCTCCCTGATGAACACGACCAAGCCTCCGCAGCTGACGCTCCGGGCTTCCATGCAGTGCATGGACCCGACCACCGGAGAGACCGGATACTACCCGGTCAAGATCGTGGTCAGAGGCAAGGCGTCCTCCACTACCCTGGGCAAGGTCACCAAGGGCAAGAAGGGCGAGCCGGAGATCGAGCTGGAGATCCTGTACATCAAGATCATGGTCAACGGCAAGACCACGCTGGAGCTTGACAAGCTGAACTTCAAGTTCGTGCTGAACGGCAAAGACATGCTGGCGAAGATCCGCAAGCAGGTCTGATAAGAAAGGAGACTACCCATGGCAGAGGTAACTGAAATCAACAAGAAGGAAGCGGCAGCGGCAGAAGTTCTCGATGAGACCGTCATCAAGCTGTCCAAAACCTACGACTTCGAGGGCGAGAAGATCAAGACGATTGATATGTCCGGCCTGGAAACGATCACGGCGAACGATATGATTAAGGCGAACAAGATCCTTAACAACTCCGGAACCGTGACCGTCCTGCCGGAGACGAACCTCGAATATACTCTCATCATCGCAGCGAGCGCGAGCGGTCTGCCCATCGAGTTCTTTAAGATACTCGCACCGAAAGACGCCATGAAGGTGAAAAACCGCGTGACGAGTTTTTTCTTCGGAGAGGAATAAGGCTCGATGAGACCACGGAGCTGAGAAAGCTCTGCCTTGTGCTGTCGATGAATTTAAGGACAGGCTTGGATTATTTTCTGAGCCTGTCCATTTTTGATTTATTGGACATCTGCGATGAACTGAAGGAGGTGAACAAGCAGTGAGCGAGTACAAGATTGCCATCCAGATCGCAGGCCAGCTGGAAAGCTCATTCAACTCCGCAATCAGCGGAGCGCAGAAAGGCTTGTCCGCTCTGGGAGGCATCGGCAAGGTCGGCGCGGCGAGCATCGGCCTTGCAAAAAACGCATTGCTGGCCACGGGAGGTGCTCTGGCAGCGGTCGGCGCGGCAAGTATAAAGGTCGGATCCGACTTCGAGTCGGCCATGTCCTCTGCTGCCGCGACCGCAGGAGCAAGCGCGGAAGACTACGCCAAGATGGAGAAGGCGGCGATGGAGATGGGAAAGACCACATCCAAGACCGCAACCGAATCGGCGAACGCTCTGGAGTATATGGCTCTGGCAGGCTGGGACGTGGACACGTCCATCCAGGCCCTGCCGTCTATCCTAAAGATGTCCGAAGCATCCGGCATGGAGCTGGGCAGGACTTCGGATCTGGTCACGGACTCCATGTCCGCGCTGGGCGTGACAGTGGACGAGCTGCCGAAGTACCTCGATGTGGCGGCGAAGGCCCAGAACAAATCCAACCAGTCTGCAGAACAGCTGATGGAGGCGTACCTGGGTGTCGGCGGCGTCATGAATAACCTGGGCGTGCCGCTGGAGGAATCAGCCACAGCCCTGGGCGTGATGGCGAACAGAGGTATCAAAGGATCCGAAGCAGGAACCGCTCTGAACGCGATCATGACAAACCTGACCACAGGCACCGGGCAAGCCGGAAAGATGATGGAGAAGCTGGGCGTGTCGGCATTCGACTCGGAAGGCAACTTCATCGGACTGCATGAAACCCTGTCGCAACTGAACACGGCCCTGGCAGGGTGTACGGAAGAGGAGCGGAACGCGGCTCTCGCGGCTATCGGCGGCAAGACGCACGTGGATGCTCTGAACGACCTGATGATGGGCCTCAACACCACGAACGAAGAAGGCGTGACCGAGTGGGAAGCTCTCACGAAGGAGCTGGAGAACGCGGACGGCGCACTGGAAACAATGCGGAACACGAAGCTGGATAACCTGCAGGGAGACCTGGCCACGCTCGGATCCGCAGCGCAGGATGCCGGGATCAAGATCTACAAAAAGCTCCAGGGACCGCTCCGGGACGTGGTGCAATACGGCACGCAGCAGCTCTATCGCCTTTCGGATGCACTCGAAGCCGGAGGCTTCCAGGGCATGGCAGAGGAGCTGGGCGCGGTACTGGCTGACGGTCTGGAAGAGATCGTGGGCTACGGTCCGCAGCTTGTCTCGGCGGCAGGCGGTCTTGTGACTGGCCTGATGACCGGACTGCAGAACAATGCTCCGTCCCTGGGCAACTCGGCGGCAGTGCTCGCTTCGAGTCTGATCCAGGGCTTCATTAACTGGTACGCAGACTTCTATGTCACGGGCTTCATGCTCCTGCGGTACTTCCTGGAGGGCCTCGTGACGCAGATGCCGCAGATCATTCAGACGGGCATCCAGGCAGTGCAGAGGCTGACCACAGGGATCCTCTCGCAGCTGCCGAGCATCATCCGCTCCGGCGTTCAGCTGATCGTCTGGCTCCTGCGCGGAGCAACGGCCATGCTGCCGATGCTGATCACCTTCGCGGCACAAGCCATCACGCAGCTGGCGGATGGACTGGCCGAAGGAATGCCCGACATCATCGTGGCAGGCCTTCAGCTTATGATGGCACTCCTGGCGGCTGTGGTTTCGGCCATTCCGAGCCTGCTCTCTGCAGGCCTGCGGCTTGTCCAGGGAATCGGTCAGGGGATCCTGGCCGGACTGAACTACTTATTCACGGACGGCGTCCAGATCATCATCAGCCTGATCCGGGGCATCCTGGCGTCACTGCCTGCCCTGATTGCGCAGGCCGGAAACGTGATCCTGTCGTTCATCACAGGCCTGACCGCTCTTCTGCCCACCATCGTACAGGGCGGCGTGGACCTGATCAACAGCCTTGTGGAGGGCATCCAGACATACCTGCCAACCATCCTTCTGACGGCGGTGCAGGTAGTGCTGCAGCTCCTGCAGGGCATCGTGGCGATGCTGCCGACACTGGTACAGGGAGGCATCTCCCTCATTCAGAGCCTGATCAACGGCATCGTCTCAATACTGCCGACCGTCCTGCAGACGGCGGTGGTGGTCGTTCTGCAGCTGCTGTCCGGCATCGTCCAGATGCTCCCGGTCATCATCCAGAGCGGCATCGAACTGATTGTAAACCTTGTTAGCGGCATCACGCAGGCTCTGCCTCAGATCCTGCAGGCGGCGATTGACGCCATCATGATGCTGCTCTCCGGCCTCGTTCAGATGCTCCCGAGCATCATCAGCGCAGGCATCACCATCATCGTGAGCTTACTGACTGGAATCGCACAGGCCTTGCCGCAGATCATCACGGCGGGCATCAGCATGATCCAGCAGCTGATCCAGGGCATCGTCAACGCTCTGCCGCTGATCGTGCAGGCGGCGGTCGCTGGCATCGTAGCATTCGTCCAGGGTATTGCACAGAACATTCCGCAGATCCTTTCCGCAGGCGTCCAGCTGATCGGCGCACTGGCACTTGGCATCCTACAGAGCATTCCGCTCGTGATCGGTGCTATCCCTCAGATGGTCGGCGGTATCATTGACGCCATCTTCTCGGTCGACTGGCTGGGTGTCGGTGCGGACATTCTGAAGAGCATCGGCGAGGGCATCCTGTCCATGGGCGGCTGGCTTGTCGACCAGGTAGGCGGCTTATTCTCCGGCCTGGGAGACCTGATCTTCGGAGATGGCGGCGAGTCGGCAGCGGCATATAACGCTGCGGACATCCCGGGTTACACCCAGACCATGGACGGCAGATACACCAACGACAACGGATCAACCTACTACACGGCACAGCAGCTTGCGGCGCAGGGCGTGGCAGGCGCGTCCGAAGTGGCCGGATACCAGGAAGCCGGAGCGGCGGCAGCGGAGGCCTACAACACAGGCCTGTCGGGAGGCGAAGGAGCTGCTTCCGAGGCGGCGGCGCAGACGGCGCAGGCGGCGGCAGACGCATACAAGGTGGACTCGTCCGTGCTGGCGCAGTATGGCGTGGACGCGAACACGGACTATGCGGCAGCACTCCTGGCAAGCCAGAGCCTCGTGACAACGCAGGCAGGTGAGAACGGCACACAGACGGCGCAGTCCTATGCGGACTCGCTCCTTAATGCCCAGGGGCTTGTGGATACATCAGCCCTTAACCTCGGAACGGGAAGCGCGGACTCGATCAGTCAAGGTCTCATGGCAGGCCTGCCGCAGATCGACACGGCTGCTCTCCTGTCCGCAGATACGCTCACCGGCACCATGGCGAGCGGCCTGACTGCCGGATCGAGCGAGCTTAATACGGCGATCCAGGGACTGGCCACGCAGGCCACCTCGTCTCTGAACACGACAGTCACTGCCGGGATCCCGGATGTGGAGGCAGCAGCTCTGGCTTCCGGCCAGGCGATCACCTCCAGCATGACGAACGGCATCGACAACAACCTGTCGAGCGCAACCACGGCAGCGGCGAACGCGAGCACCTCCACCATCACAGCGATGGCCACAGAGGTGGCGAACGGAACCGCAACCATCGACACCAGCATCTCGGATCTGTCTTCGTCCATCACGGAGTCCTTCAGCTCAAGCTGGGAAGGCGCGAGCACATCAACCACAACGGCGATGTCCGGCCTGCAGGAGTCGGTGAACTCGGCCATGACCGGAATATCGACCGGAGCATCCACGGAGCTGACCGCATTCTCGACAGCGGTCAACACCAACATGACAGCAGCGCAAACGGCGGTGACCAGCAGCATGAGCCAGATCACCTCAACCGTTCAGAGTGGCATGAGTGCAGCGGTGTCAGTCGTGACCAGCGGCATGAGCCAGCTCCTGTCTGCTGTTCGGAGTGGCTGCTCTCAGGCCGTCAGCGCGGCGCAGAGTGCGGCAAGCGGCATTCGGTCGGCCTTTGCATCGGTCAGCCTGTATGGCGCAGGCACGAGCATGATGCAGGGCCTGGTCAACGGCATCAATGCCATGCGAGGAGCAGTCGTGGCGGCGGCCCAGAGCGTGGCGGCAGCGGCGGCGTCAGCCGTCAACTCAGCTCTGAAGGTGCATTCTCCTTCGAAGCTGATGATCGAGACTGGTGAGTTCACGGGCGAAGGCCTCGCTCTCGGTCTTGAAAACATGAGAGGAGCAGTCGAGGACGCGGCAAAAGCATCCATGGCGCAGCCAGTCATCGATGGAGCCTCTCAGTTCAGAACTATCGAAACACCGGAATTCTCCCGGACGGGCGTGATCGCGGACACCATCGGCAGCTTCTCAGGAAGCGGATCCGGAGCGGCGCAGTCTCAGCCTGCGGAGAGTCCCGTGAGCATTGTATTCTCTCCGACATACAACTTCTCCGGAGATGCTCCGAGCAAGCAGGACATCGTGGAAGCGAACCGCATGAGTCAGAGCGAATTCGAGAAGATGATGAAGGAGTACCTGCGAAAGAACAAGCGGGTGGCATTCGCATAAGAAAGGAGAAGGCATGGATATCTATGTCACGACACAGGGCGATTGCTGGGACTCCCTGGCATACGAACTGTACGGCGATGAAAAGTACATGCAGCTCCTCATCGAAGCGAACTGGCCGCTCCTGGACATTCTCGTCTTCCCGTCCGGCGTGGAAATTATCGTTCCAGATATGCCGGACGAGGAGGATGAGGATTCTCCATTCTGGCGGCAGGAAGACGATGAGGACGAGGATGAGTACTATTCCTCGGTAGATGAGCCGGACGAGGAGGATGAGGATGAGTGAAGCCAGGAGGGCGCAGCCGTCCCTCACCATCAACGGCAAAAATGTAACCACCAAGCTGGCGGAGTATCTGGAGAGCCTGTCCTACACGGACGTGGCCTCCGGATCCAGCGACTCGCTGTCGCTTGACCTGCATAACATCGGCCAGATCTGGCTGACGCAGTGGTATCCCACGAAGGGCAGCACGGTCAAGGGATCGATCTCCTTCAAGGACTGGAACAAGGACGGCGAGACTCTGAAGCTGAACTGCGGAACGTTCGTCCTGGACGAGGTCAAGTTCACAGGCGGACCGCTCTCCCTCTCGCTCGGAGCACTGTCCATCCCGGCAAATGAATCCTTTAAGAGCCGGGAGCGGACCGAGACCTGGAAGAAGGTCACGATCCGGCAGATCGCTGCCGAGGTGGCGAAGCGGTACAAGCTGAAGCTGTCCTATTCGGCACCGACCATCACGATCGCTTCTCTGGAGCAGTCGAAAAAGTCGGACAGCGCGTTCCTGTATGAGGTCTGCGACAAGTACGGCCTAGCCATGAAGGTCTACAACAACAAGATCGTGATCTACGACCACAAGGCCGCAGAGGCCAAGAAGGCGGTCGCGAAGATCAGCTATGACAGCTTCATCGATGACGCGTGGGAGTTCCGGGACGCTCTGGAGGGAACCTACACCGGAGCGAGGATCTCCTACAAGAATCCAAACAAGAGCAGTAAGAACAAGAAGGAAAAGGACATCAGCATCTACCTCGGACTCAAGGCCGAGAAAGCGAAGGGGGCCAGGGTGCTGAAGATCAACGAGACCTGCGACACGCAGGCGGATGCTTACTACAAGGCGGCGGCAAAGGTGAACGAGGCCAACAGGCAGGCCACCACGCTGTCCGGAACCATGTGGGCAAACCCGAAGATCTGCGCAGGCGTGTGCGTGACCGTCACGGGCATGGGCAAGGCGAACGGCAAGTACTATGTGGATGAGGTCACCACCGAGATCGGCAACTCCGGCACCAAGCAGAAGGTGGAGATGCACAGGTGCCAGCCGCAGCTGACCTACGGGTCTAAGAAGAAGTCTTCAAAGAAAAAGAAGGGCAGCTCCGCAAAGGTTACCTACACAGTCAATACCAGGGTGAGCAATCTAAACTTCAGATCTTCTCCGAATGGATCAATCATGACCTCAATTCCGAAAGGAACGAAGATCACATCGGACGGAAAGAAACAGGGCGACTGGGTGCATGTTCAGTACAACGGCAAGTGGGGATACTGCTACGCAGGCTATTTGAAACAGGTGTAAGGAGGGGAGGATATGGCAGATAACATCAGAGTCGGGAACGTCTCGAAAGTGGACTACAAGAAGGGCATGATCGAGGCCACCTATCCGGATCTGGACGATTCGGTCACGGATGCCTTCCCGGTTTTCTCGTTCACGGACGAGTACAAGATGCCGAAGGTCGGAGATGAGATCCTCGTCCTGCACCTCTCCAACGGGGAGTCTGCAGGCATCGTCCTGGGGCGATACTGGAACGAGGACAACGAGCCTCCGGTCCACGGAAAGAACGTCTTCCGAAAGGAGCTGGGCGAGACCTTCGGTGAGGCCTACATCCAGTACAAGAACGGAGACATCACGTTCCATGATCCGGGCGGCACGTCCACGCTCGATTCCATCCTTCAGAGGCTCTCGGCCATTGAGGCCAGACTGTAAGGAGGTGAGGACGTGGCAACCAAGAAAAAGTCCAAGGCCAAGACCAAGGCCACAAAAAAGAAGGTCAAAAAGACAGCGCGTGCCCTATCCGCCAAGAAGATAAAGGCCATAAAGAAGCAGCAGGCGCAGAACAAGAAGAACATCGAAAGAGCTGCTGCAGACGCTGCCAAGGCAGCAGAAAAGAGCCGGATCGACAAGCTGAAGTCCTCATCCTCCATCGGATGCTTCGGGGACATCATCAAGTTCGAGGTGACCGCAAACAAGATCCTGACATTCAGAAACATGAAGCGGTCACAGGCCGGACGCTGGGCAACGCATCCGATTGTGCTGAAGGCTCCGAAGTCGGAGTTTTTAGGACCGGATCTGACAGAGGTCTCCATGGAGGTGACGCTGTCTGCAGAACACGGCGTGAAGCCCAGGAGCACCATCGCCACCATCGAGAAGGCCGTCCGGAATGGCACGGTGGAGACACTCGTCATCGGAGGCAAGGTCCTCGGGTGGTCGAGCCACAAGTGGTACATCGAATCCGTGTCCGAGACCTGGGAGGAGATCTGGAACAAGGGCGAGCTGGTCCGGGCAAAGATCACGCTGAATTTTAAGGAATACGTGTAGGAGGGAGACGATGGGACATTATATCAACCACATCGATATCGTCATGGGCGAGGAGCTGCCGGAGATCGAGCGCATCGACTCGCAGCTTAAGACCCTCATTCTCTCCGCAGAAGGAACGATACCCGGGAGCAGAGGCTTCGGCCTGCCGCAGAACTTCGTGTCCATGAATCCCAGAGAGGCGGAGAACATCATCGCCATCGAGCTGGAGGAGAAGGTCGCGGAGTACATCCCGGACATCACCATATCGGATGTGAGTGCCGAGGCGAACATTGACGGCACTCTGTCTGTTGAAATCTTCGTGGAAAGGAGGGAATAGAAATGGCACTGATAGACGAGATTGCGAATCTGCCGGACGTGAGTTTCATTGACGGCGTGACATTGGATGATATCCAGCAGCAGATGGTCCAGGACTACCTAGACAAGTACGAGGAGCTGACGGGCGAGTCTACGGAGCTGACCAGGGCGGATCCTGTGTCTCTGATCCTGTACGCCTGCTCCGTTCAGATCTTCCAGGCGATGCTCTATGTCGACCGGGCAGGGAAGCAGGATCTTCTGAAGTACAGTTACGGGGAGTTTTTGGATAACCTCGCGGCCTTAAAGGGCATCGCAAGAGAGCCTGCCAAGCCCGCGGTGGTGACGATGCGCTTCTCCCTGGCGGCGATCAGGCCGGACACGGTCGCGATTCCGCAGGGAACCAGAGTGTCGAACGGAGACCTGTACTTCGAGACGGACGAATACACCGAGATTCCGAGCGGAGACACTTATGTCGATGTGACGGCAACGTGCCAGACCGATGGCGAGGACGGGAATGGCCTCCTTCCGGGAGAGATCAACGTTCTGGTGGATCCGATTGCTTATGTGGCTTCCGTGGCCAACACGGAGTCCACGGTCGGCGGCACGGACATCGAGGACGATGACACGCTGGCCAGCCGGGTCTACATCGCACCGAGCAAGTACTCCGTGGCCGGACCGGAGGAGGCGTACCGCTACTGGATCACAGAGTTCAACTCTTCCATTTCGGACGTTTACCTGTCCAGTCCGGAGGCCGGGCAGGTCCTGATCGAATTTATCCTGGAAAACGGCGAGCTTCCGAACGAGGCCATGGTCAGGTCGCTGGCGGACTACCTCGCAAACAAGAACATCCGTCCGCTGACTGATGAGGTGATCGTCCAGATCCCGGCAACCACGACATTCAATGTGAATGTCCAGTACTGGATCAACCGCTCAGACATCAACAAGGCCGCGACCATCCAGGCTGCGGTCGAGCAGGCCGTCACGGACTACGTCTCCTGGCAGCAGTCCAAGATCGGCAGAGACATCAATCCGGACAAGCTGATCTCGCTCATGGAGCAGGCCGGAGCCAAGCGCGTGGCCGTCACGGAGCCAGTGTTCTCCGTGATGCCGGATGCGACCATCGGCAGGATCGGGACCAAGATGGTCTCCTATGGAGGGATAGAGAATGATTAAACTCACAGAGGGCGGCTTCGCTGATCTCTGGGGAGGGAAAAAGTCACCGGAGATCCTGTCCATAAGCTATGCCCTGCAGATGCAGGTCGCACGGATCGTGGCGGCGGCGGAGAAGACGAAGTGCTTCTCGGACATTGACAAGCTGGACGATGAGACGCTGGACTACTTCGCGGTGGAAATGCGGACGATGTACTATGACCAGTCCCTGCCCATCGAGAAGAAGCGAGCGATCATCAAGAACACTCTGAACTGGTACACCAAGGGCGGCACGTCCTCTGCGGTGACCGAGCTGCTCTCTGTCGTATTCGGAGAGGGCGATCTGGAAGAGTGGTTTAACTATGATGGCGATCCGTACCACTTCCGGGCTGTCCTTCCGGTCAGTCAGGGGTCGGCGGTCGGCGATATGAATCTGTTCCGGGAACTGATCCAGAAGATCAAGAACGTCCGCAGCCACGTGGACGAGCTTGTTCTGCAGGAGGAGACAGTTCTGAAGCTGAAAACGACCGAGGGAAAGTACCGTCTGTGCCCACCACGATGCGGAACAATCCCGATGGTGTCCACCGGATTCAGCCAGGACGCGATGAACCTCATCCTTCGGACGCAGGGCATGGCCGGAACGGCGGCGATGCTGCAGGCTTCCGAAGATGTCCCGGCAGGCGTTTCACCGACCACATCAACAGGCCTCGTTTCGGACGCGGCGGACGTCATACTCTCCAGTGCGCAGGCTGAAGGCACAAGCCAGATGCCGCACACGGGAGTGCCGAAAACTAATCAGGAAGGAGGACTCGTGAAATGATGACTATAACCAACGGCATGGC
>AUXO010857300.1_pt1 | contig 18605 bp, 17 predicted proteins | sample 768731 | NCBI WGS metagenome assembly AUXO01 (sample SAMN02715735, study PRJNA202380) | gut metagenome | biome: sheep rumen | host: Ovis aries | place: New Zealand: Palmerston North
ACTTTTACCCTTTCCCTAATCATTTTGTCATCGTCAAGATTTTCTTTCATTAATCTTACAACTTCAGCTTTAGCAAAAGGTAATTTTTCTTCATCTTCATCAAAGTATTCTTCGGAAGTTTCTTCAATTTTTTCTTCTTCAGCCATAATTACACCTCTTTCGATTAGTTAATAATATTGAGCGAATCACATAATTTAGATAAAAATCGCAATTACATCAATATCTACCTAATAGTTTATTGGAAGTTTTATATAAAGGTTTTGATTATTTTACATAAACGGAGCATTATTTGACCAGTTATTACATCAACATATAAAATAATGATACGTCAAATTAATAATTTTAATACTTGGAAAATTTTGAAAAACCGTTTTAAAAAAATAAAAAATAGTAGCATAAATGCTACTTTAAATCATCTTTTCTTTGAAATACCGGAGCCTGAAAATATTACTGAAACCAGCAATGAAAGCAACAATAGTGCCAAAGGATTTGCAGTTGGATGCAATTCAAGATTGCTTGGGGCTTTTTTATCAAAATGACCCTCATTAGAAGTATTTGGTAATCTATTGTCCTCTTTTTCGGTCACATTGACAACAGCATAGTCCTTATTGTTGGATTTGTCATAATCATAATTATCACTAGTCACTGTAACAGTGTTCTTTATAATTCCAGAACCTGTAGCGATAACTCTGATGATCAGTCTTGCGGATTCCCCATAACCGAGACTGTCAATAGTCCAGACATTTGTAAATCTATTGAATTTACCTATTGTAGTCTTAAATGATTTGACTTTCAACAAATCATCCAAGATTTCTGAAATTTTGATATTGCGCGCAGTATCCGGACCGTTATTGACAACCTCAATCCTATATTCGATAACATCCCCAACACGATAACTGTATTTTGATGCGATTTTGGTAACTGCCAAATCACTTGCGGGTGCCACATCAATTGACCGGTTTGCCTGATTGTTTGACATGTCCAAATCAAGTTCATCAGCCCAAACCTTAGCATTGTTAACAATGCAACCTGTTGAAATCACCTTACAGATAATTTCAAGTGATTTTGTCCCACCAACTTCCAAACTGCCAATTTTCCAAATTCCTCTGGAATAATCACCATTTGAACTTACGAATTTCAGCTGTTCCGGAAGGATATCGCGAACAACAACATTGTGCGCAACATTCAGACCGTTATTTGTTACAATCAATGTCCATTTAACATTTTGTCCGTATTTAGGGGATTCCTTATTAACCAGTTTAACGATTGACAAATCAGCGATAGGCCTTACATCAATTTCATCTTTTGCATGGTTGTTGGTCATATTCCAGTCATATTCACGGGCACTGGCTTCAACATGATTAGGAATAACGCCCACTGCATCAGATATTGTAGTTATGTTTAAATAAACAGTATCGCCAACATTCAATGAGCCGATGTTCCAGATATCACTTTCATAAATCCCCTTTGATGATTCATAGTCTGAAAATATCAATTCATCTGGCAAAATATCTTTAAGGAATACTCCGGTTGCATCATCAGGACCATTGTTTTTAACGCTGATCATCCATTTGAAACTTTCACCAAATATCGGGTTGGTATTGTTTGCCTCAATCATTACCTGCAGGTCTACGGCAAGCGGAACATCAATGCTTTCGCTATCATTATTATTGCTTTCGTCATAATCATACTCGTCAGCATGAATTGAAGCAATGTTAATGATTTTTCCGGTTTTGTTGACCCTGCAGACTATTTCAAGTGTTTGGACCTCACCATTTTCAAGACAGCACATTATCCAATGATTTGTATCATAAAACCCTTTGGTTGCAGTATAGTTGACAAATGTCAACCCCTCAGGCAACACATCTACAACTTCAATCTCAGTAGCCTTGTCAGGTCCGTTATTTGAGATGACCACTGTCCATTTTACCAGGTCATTGTAATTTGGAGATGAGTTGTTTACCATCTTTACAACAGCCACATCAGCGGATTTTTCCACATCAATTGTCTCATTATCCTCATTGTTGGTCAAATTGTAGTCATATTCACTTCCGTTTACTGAAACGATATTTTCAATTGAACCTGTAGCGTTCACTGTGCAATCAATATTTAATATATATGTCTCTTCAACGTCCAGTTCATCAATGAAAAGAATTCCGGTTTTAGGATTGTAATCTCCTTCACTGTCGTCTTCAATCCAAATCAGTGATGAAGGAAGCAAGTCTTTTACGGTTATATTGTGTGCAACATCAGGTCCGTTGTTGATGATTTCAATTGTCCATGTTATAATGTCATTAAATTGAGGATTTGAGTCTGAAACTGATTTTGTAACAGATAAGTCCGCTGCAGGATTGACAAAAATATTCTCATCGTCAGCATTGTTTGTCAAATCAGGATCATAATTGTCACTTTCCACATTTGCAGCATTAACATGATTTCCAGTATTTTCAACCAATGTGATTATTTCAATGACAACCTCTTCACCGACCTTAATGTTGTCAATAGTGAATACATCATCGACATAATCTCCTTTTGTCATGATTGAATCAACATATGAAAATCCTTCCGGCAAAAGATCAATGACTCTGACATTAACCGCATCATCAGGACCGTTATTCTTAATAGCTAATTTCCATTTTACCAAATCATTGAAGTTAACGACACTTGCATTAACGGTTTTAATAATTGACAAGTCTGATGCAGGATTAACATAAATTATTTCACTGTCATTGTTGTTGGTTGGGTCAAAATCAAATTCTGTTGCATTTACACAAACAAGATTTTCAAATAAACCTGTTGCATTAACATGACATCTGATATTGAGCCTGACTGTTTCACCCCTGATTAATGATTCAATGTTCCATATTCCAGTTTTTTCATCATAATCTCCGTCAGAATCTATGAAAACTAATGATTTTGGTAAGATGTCTTTCATTATGACATCATGTGCAGTATCCGGACCATTGTTTGTAATTACAATTGTCCAGACGATTTCATCATGATAGTTAGAATTTGAATTGGAAACACTTTTTACAACAGCCAAATCCACTGCAGGATTAACGAAAATTGTCTTATTTGCAAAATTATTGGTGTAATTTGCATCAAATTCATTTGAGGTGACATTTACCCCGTTAACTATTTCCCCGGTTTTGTTAATGACTGTGGTTATCTCGAAAGAAAATACCCCATTAACCTTCAAGTCATCAATTGTCAATTTTCCGGTATTGCGGTTATACCTTCCGTTGGAGGTATCATTAACCCAAATTAAACCGTCAGGCAATACATCACTAAGAGTGACGTTGGTTGAATCATTGGGACCATGGTTTTTAACTGTGATTGTCCATATCACAATGTCCTCAAAGTTAATAATATCCTTTGAAACAGTTTTTGTTACTTCATTATCAACCTTTGGATTGACGACAAAAGTTGTGGCATTAGTGATGGCCTTATAGTATGTATCTTCGTAATGTCTTGCGTTAACAGTGTATTTTCCAGGTTTTAAATTATTTAAATCTACAATAATTTGACCCAAATAATTTGTAGGAGCCATTTCATTATACACCATTGTTCCGTCTTCATGCTGGACAGTCAGCAAAACATTGATATTATATTCACGGGAGTCCTGATACAGCACACCGGTATTGGTGGCCCCATTAACAGGATATTCATCATCAACAAGAATATTCTGGTTGCTAGCAGCATTGAAAATCGCATTTGAGACAGCCAGATTATCATAATCCCCAATATTATTTCCACCGAATAGGGTTACAGTGATTTTTTCGCCATCGCCATAAAATATATCCCTGGCAGAAATCGGCAATGCATAAACCCATGCCTGATTCTGGAAGAGTTCATTATTTTCCAATGTGAGCCTATCACCGCTTTCATCATAATAAATGGCACTTCCATTTCTTGCAGTATTGAACCTGAATTTGTTATCCTTGATTGTAGCCAGTGAACTGTCAACATAAATTGCACCGCCTAAACCATCATCAAGCTTTTTAACGTCCGGAACTGCCTGATTTGAAATGAATTCCGAATTTTCGATTTTGGTATTTGTACCTATGACGTAAATGGCACCACCATCAACATTTGCAATATTTGACCTGAATAATGAATTTTTAACGTTTACATCCTCAGCTTCAATATTGATAGCACCACCATATTCGGTTACCCTATTATCCTTAAAATTGGAATCCACAATATCAATATTCATACCTTTTGCTTGAATTGCACCTCCTATTGGAGCCGTATTGCCACTAAAATCACAATTATACACACCAAATTTCATATAATCATATAAATATCCTGTGGAAATTGCTCCTCCATACATTGTTGCAGAATTATCCATAAAAGTACAATTTACAACATTTCCGGATGAGTGAAAAGTCAATGCTCCCCCTTCATCGGCAAAATTATCCATGAATATACATCCAATATATTCAGTACCTTGACGAACACATCCCGCTCCACCATGAGAGTTCTCATTAATTGAAATTGCTGAATTATTTTTAAAAACACAGTCTATAACCTTTACATTGGATCCTGGTTCATCAAGACCTACTTGAATCGCACCACCCCAACATCCAACCTTAGCTTTCACCCAATTTGAGTCAAAAAGACAATTTGAAATAACCGTTCCTTTACCAAATGCTGCCAGAGCTCCCGCACAACTATAATCTTCAAAATTATCACGATATCCCATATTTCCTATAAATTTACAGTTAGATACCTTCAGATTTGCAGCAAGGTCCAAATCATAACTAGAACATATGGCTCCACCCCCTTTAGTACAACGATTATTTTCCATTACACAGTTATCCACTAAAACATTTTTTGGAGCAACAAGAATTGCACCTCCATTTTCATGATTTCCATTTATAAACTTAATATTCTTTACTTGAGTTCCCGCCGCATCAGATTTTATATATAAAATACGATTTAAATTTCTACCATCCAATACAGTAGACGAACTTCCAATTATATTCAATTTTTTATTTACCGAAATGGTAGATCCAGTAGAGTAATATTGACCATCCAATTTAATGGTATCTCCAGGATTTGCACCATTAATAACTTTTTGGATATCTCCAAATGTCCTTCCGCTTACTTCTCTTTCCACACTTAATACATCACCATCATCAGCATTCGCCTCCAAAATTTCATTTTCTTGAGAATTTTCTAGTCCTATATCATCAGATCCAATTCCTATTTCATCGGCCGTATCGTTCAACTCCACTGCAAATGAATTTTCAACTGAACAAACTGCAGTAAACATTAAACAAATAACAGCGATGCATAATAGAATATTTTTTCCAATAACCATCTTTCCATTATTTTTTAACATTTAAATCACCTTTTGTGAGGACGATTTTAAACACTATTAATTAACAAAAAGCTATTAACTAGCAATTAACCTTTTTATTCCAAGTTTAAGATTTAAAATAATAATACACTCCCTTAAATTTAAAAATAACCATAAATCAATAAGAGCATTATTAAATAACATCCCAACACAAATCGTTTTCAAACAAACAACCTGCCAAAATTCAGCAGTTACTTTTAATTTAAAAGCCAATACCAAGATTATCAAATCAAAAACAATATTGAACTCAAAATAAAAGGTAATCTTTCTAAATCCTCAAAAAATCTATTAAATTCTGCTATATATAAAACTATGTATTATCTGAACTCAAAATTGATTTTAGAGTAAAATTTTACAAGTAAAAGTAAATATTATAATTGCCATAAAAAAATATTTTATTGATAAAAATTAAATTAACATATAATTAATGACCAAGGTAAGAGACATGAAAAAACAAATAGCAATAATGATAATGGCTTTACTGATAATAGCACCAATCATCCAGGATGTTAGTGCAACAAAAACCGTCTTTATCACATCCGATAATATTGTCGACCATGATACTGACTTAAAGCTACTAAACTCATTAAAAACATATATAGAAGAATTGAGCGGAGGCGAACTGCAGGTGATTGTAGACAATCAGGCCCCCGCTGCAGGAGAGGGATGGAGATCAATAGAAGTAACAAGTGATGTGAGTATTGATTTGGCCGCATCGGATGCCGGAAACTATCTGCAATTGGCAACAGCATCAGCAAACTCTGAAAAGCAAATAGTATTTGTAAATATGGGGAATTATGACCTGGACAACCACACCAATTTCTTAAGAAGAGCATGGGATGATAACTACTCAAATGAAAGTTTAGCCGGAATGCATGACCCAGGAACATTTCTTAAAAATTCAGGAATATATTATGTCCAGCCAACAAAAGAATTCCCGCAAAATGTTGACAATGGAGTTTTATCAAGATATGATGAAGAAATGAACAAACAGATTGCTCAGGAAATTGTAGACATCATCAACACTCATGAAAATGATACAAAGGTTTTAAGTGATGGCCTGCTAACCAATAATGTCATAAAACCTGCCGTAATGGCAAGTGCAAGTAAGGAATTGATACAAAGTGGAGATAAAGAGATGAAGGGCACTTACGGAAATTATACCGGCCCGCAACTTTTATACCAAACCAGTTCCTATTTGAATGGTAACGGGTTAGATTTCCCAAAGGCATTTGACGAACCTGAAAACCCGATGGGAATTTCATTTATGGTAAAAGACACATATTCCATTTATGACTATTTCAAAATGGGAGGAATAGTTAGAGAGTATATGGACCAGAATGGAAGAGCCCCAGATTCAATTGAATATGATGGAGCACGTATCGGCTATTATGATTTATTATATAACTTTGCAAAAATTACTCAAAATCATACTGATGTCGAACATATGGGCTTTGAAAGTGAATATCACTTCGATAGAGTAAACGATTCAATATTACTACACATATTCCCATTCGTATTAATATTATTCGTATTATTCATCGCATATTTACTTTATAAAAGAATAAGAAGATATTAATAAAATGACAGATAAATTTTACATGAGGTAAATTATGAAAAAATATATAGCAGAATTAATAGGAACACTGGTTTTAGTCCTATTCGGTTGTGGAAGTGCAGCCATAGCAGGATCTGTTTTAGGCAATCTAGGAATCGCTTTAGCATTCGGTTTATCTATAGTTGCTATGGCTTATGTGATTGGTGACATCTCAGGATGTCACGTCAATCCTGCAGTATCCATCGGTATGTGGATTGACGGAAGATTAGAAACAAAAGACCTACTAATGTACATTATATTCCAATGTATTGGTGCAATTATTGGTATTGCAATTTTAGCGGTTATTATCAACTCCGCTCCAAGTCTTGGAGGATATGCTGCAACCGGCCTTGGTCAAAACGGATTTGGCTCCGCATCAAGTGTTGGTCTCGATGTTGTAGGAGCAATATTGGTAGAAATAATTTTAACCTTTGTATTTGTATTTACAGTACTTGGAGTTACTAAAAAAGCAGAAAATGGAGCTGTTGCAGGTATTGTTATTGGTTTAACCCTTGCATTTGTACACATTTTAGGTATTCCTTTAACCGGTACATCAGTTAACCCTGCACGTAGTTTAGCACCTGCTCTTTTCCTTGGTGGACAGGCATTACAACAAGTTTGGGTATTTATTTTAGCTCCAGTAATTGGTGCAATCATTGCAGGAATTTTATACAAAGGATTAACCGCAGAGGATGTTTAAATCCTCTTTTTTTACTTTTTTTAAATTTTAATGCTTCCGGTATAGGTATAACCTTTCAGTTCATTATAGTCGCTTTTTTTGTTAAATTCAAATGATTCGGTATTGGAAACGTATAAATGAGCCAATGCTATACCCATGTCAATTAGATTCCATTTTTTCAGTATTTGGCGTTTTAAGATATTCTGCCTGACCTGATAAACATCAAATCCCTCGTCAGTATGTTTGAAATACCATGGTTGAGTATTCATAGCTGACGGAGCAAGACGTGCCGGAATCAATCTTTCATCCTCCACGTCGGAAATTTTGGATAACTGTTTTCTTTTGAAGCTGTCCTTATCCCGGGTCATCTTGTTGGACTTTCCAAAAGAAATCATGATGACAAACTCAGTGTCTTTCTTTTTGGGAGAAGCCATTCCAACCCAACAGTTGCCGATATCCAGACTTTGAAGGTGTAAAGATAACTGTTGGAATACAAATCCGATGTTTTCCAGATAATTGTCCTTTTTTTCTGAATACAAGGCCAAATAATAAGGGGCAGACCATGGAGTGCGGACATTAACTTCACCCGGATTTAAAATTTCATAGCGATAACTTATATCGGGATTTAGCGGTTTAACGTTATTCATGAATTCATGTATCAAATCCATGTCGATTTCATCTTCGAAATAATTTCGACAGGATTTTCTTATGTATATTTGATTTTGTAAAGTCATTATCTTAATACTATTAAAACTCCTATTACTTATAATTATAAATAACATCTAAAAGAAACATTATATATAAGGTGAATATATGAAAATTGTAATAGCAATTGGAGGATCAATTTTACTTAAAGAATATGATAGCAAGAAATTCCAGGAATACAGCACTATTCTAAAGGATTTAGCTAAAGAACATGACATATATGTTGTTGTGGGTGGAGGAAAACCTGCAAGAGAATATATTGGCGTTGTTCGTGATTTAGGTGCCGGTGAAGCACAATGCGATGACATTGGAATTGAAGTTACAAGAATTAATGCCAAACTGATGCTTTCAGCACTTGGAGATGCGGCTTACCAGAGAGTGCCTCATAATTTCCAGGAAGCACTGGAATTCTCAGCAAGTGGAAAAATAATTGTTATGGGCGGAACAGAACCTGCACACAGTACAGATGCAGTTTCAGCAATTCTTGCAGAATATATCCATGCGGATAAACTTATAAATCTTACATCCGTTGATGGAATGTATACCAAAGATCCCAACAAATTTGATGATGCAGAACTAGTTCCTGAAATTACCGCTACAGATTTACTTGAGTTTTTAAGCGGCAAGGATGTCAAAGCCGGAACCTATGAATTTTTCGACACAACTGCAGTCCAGATGATTAAAAGGTCAAACCTTGAAACCGTTATAACAAACGGTTTTGAACCTGAAAATCTCATAAAAGCAGTCAATGGCGAAAATGTCGGAACAAAAGTCTTGAGCGAATAGGTGATGCAGTGGATAATCTCATAGACATTGGATTGAATTTGATGCATTCCTCCTTTAAAAAAGACCGAGTCGAAATCATAGAGGAAGCTAAAAAGGTGGGCGTAAATCAGTTCATCATAACTGGAACCAATGTCCATTCAAGCCAAATGGCTGCAGAGTATGCAAGCAAATTTCCAGGCACATTATTTTCAACATCAGGGGTTCATCCTCATGATGCCAAAACATGTAATGGACACAGCATGTTTGAACTTGAGAAAATAGCCAAAAATGACTGTGTTGTTGCCATTGGCGAATGCGGTCTTGACTACAACAGGAACTTCTCACCACAGGACCTTCAGAGAAAATGGTTTGAAGCACAGGTGGAACTTGCAGAAAGAACCGACATGCCCCTATTTTTGCATGAAAGGGAGGCTCACGAAGATTTGTACAACATCCTGAAAAGACATGACAGTGTTGTTGAAAAATCAGTGGTTCACTGTTTTACAGGAACAAAAGCCGAAGCTCAAAATTATGTAGATTTAGGATGTTTCATTGGTGTGACCGGCTGGATTTGTGACATGAAAAGAGGAAGAGACCTTCAGGAAGCAGTTAGTGCAATTCCTCCTGAAAAGTTGATGATAGAGACAGATGCACCATTCCTAATTCCTAAAAACTTTGATAAAAAACCGAAAAAGAACAGAAACGAACCTAAATATTTACCTCATATCCTCAACACAATTGCGTTATGCATGGGAATTGATGCAGAAGAACTTGCAAATCAGGTTAATAAAAATACTAAAGAATTTTTTAAAATATAAGGAGATGATAATATGGCAGTAGACCCTCATAAACATTGCCCAATATGTGGAACCCCAATACCGTTGAATGAACTTGTATGCTCACCGGATTGTCAAAAAGTCTGGGATGCAAGATTGAACCAGAGAAAAAGATCACAAATAATTTTATACGTAGTTATTGCAATATTCTTAATAATTTGGGCAGTAATGACATTCTTAAAATAAGGGATATAAATGATTTTAACATCTTCCAACACTCTTGAAAACAAGAAAATCATCGAATATAAAGGATTGGTTACCGGCGAATCATTAATCGGTGCCAATATTTATAAGGACTTGTTCTCAGGAGTTCGTGATGTGGTAGGTGGAAGAACTTCCAGATACGAAGAGGAAATCCAAAAGGCACGTGACATATCCCTCAACAGTATGATTGAAAAGGCAGAGCAGCTAGACGCAAATGCCATTATCGGACTTAAGATTTCTTACGACAATCTTGGCGGCACCATGGGAAACACAATTCTTGTAACTGCCTATGGAACTGCCATAAAATTTGAATAATATGAAATTTAAAAATAGAGAAATTGACAAGCGAGAAATGGGTAAAGCATTATTGTGCATATCTGTCGGAACGGCAGTGGGACTCATCGTTTATGGAATATTTTTATTTTTTCATATTGACATTTTCGGATGGAATTTAGGATTGATTTTTGCGCCATTGGCTGCAGGATATGCTGAAACAATACTGGCCAACAGAGTCATTGGAGAAAACATTGGTGCAATCAGTGCTTTCATCCTTTTTATCGATACAACATTTTACAGTTTTATTTTAAAAAATCCTACTTTAGGCTTGAATTTAATCACTGCAGGCTCAATTTTAGTCATATTGCAGGCAGCGTTTCCAACCCTTGTGAATTTTATTATAATGGTCGTTATTGGAGGAATTCTCTCCAGTTTCTTTAGAACAATCAAAAAATATGAAAATATAATTAAAAAAAGGATTAAAAACCAGCAAGTTTTCAAATGGGAAGGAGAGCAATATATATTTGATGAAGATGAATTTCCAGTATATGATGAGCTTGAAAGCAGTCAATTGTTAAATAGCTTTGATTTTTATTACATCACAAGCTCCGACATGAATGACATCAAACATGAAAATTTAAGACTATTTCACAGCGAAGTTATTGTGGAAAAAGACACAAGCATCATACAATCAGAACCCGAAAAAACCGAATATCTTCAGCTTATCCGAATTAAGGACGGAAAAGATGAATGCTTAATGAAATTAGCCACAAAAATTAAAAAAGAAGGAGGAAATGGAATTTTAGATTTATCCATACATTATTCATTAATCGGATTTACAGGAGACAACATACAAATTACTGCCACAGGAATGGGCGTATTAATCAAATGAATAAAAAGGAGGGAAATTAAATGGAAAACAAAGGAACTATCATTGTTCCAATAATAGGTTATATTATTTCATTATTTTATCCAATTATTGGATTACTGTTTGGAGCAGCACTTGTCTTTTTCAAAAAAGACACTCCCCTATATCAAAAACATGGAAGATTCATAATATTCTTTTCAATCATAGTATTTGTTATAAGAACAATTCTCCTTTTAGTATTCTCCCAATAACATCTTTTAACATTTATTTAATTTGAAAATGAGATTAATAATTAACCATTATTGATCTCATCCAATCTTTTTTTAAAACTTTCGTTATCTTTACAACCGCTAATCGCTTTTATCAGCATTTCCTTTTCAGAATCCACATCACCCTGTTTTTGATAAATATTTATTAGAGATTCATAGGCTTTTGTAGAATCCGGCAATGTAAAAATAACCTGCTTGTATAAAACAATAGCTTCATCAAGTTTTCCCTTACCCTCAAGATATTTGGCTTCACTCATCATATCTGAGATTGGTTTCAGTTTACTTTCACCTTTAGGTTTTGTTTTTCCTTCAACAGTTCTTAATCTGTCAAAAATATCCTTTGCCACGTTTTCATCAAAATTTTCACCAGTTTTTCTCTCCATTCTATCACCTTAAGGTAGTATTGTCAACATTTTCAATGCTATATACAATACCAAAATTGAAAATATGATCTTTAATTTCTTTTGAGGGACTTTATGAGCATAATTTGCACCGACTGATGCTAAAGGTACTGAAAACATTGCAATCAATACAAAATTGATTATACTGACATAACCTATGGAATATGGAAAAGTTGAAACTCCCCAGCCTGTAACCATATATGACAAAAATCCTCCAATGGCTGTCAGGCTAATAAATATTGAGGAGGTACCGATTGCCTCCAGCATTGAAAACCCCAAAAGGGATGTTAAAATAGCAATGAGAAATACTCCTCCCCCAACACCCAAAAGTCCTGATGAGAACCCTACAAGCAAACCAATAATTCCAATACTGATAAAATTAAATGGAATTCTTGCATCCTCTTTTTCCTTATTGAGGTTTAAAAAATTATTGACTGCAATGAAAAGCAGCAAACATCCGAAAATAATTTCCAATATCTTTGATGGCAGTCCTGAGGCAACAAATCCTCCAATGACTCCACCCAGAATACCGAAAGCACCCAACTTCAATCCAGGCTCTATTATCCCTTCCATGGATTTGGAGTGCCTGTATGCTCCACTAAGTGATGTTGGAATGATTATTGCCAAACTTGTTCCCAAAGAAATCAGCATTGCCAAATCAGAATTTACACCTATATGCTGCAATAAAAAGTATTGGAGAGGAACGATTAGAAATCCTCCACCAACACCCAACAATCCTGATGCAAAACCTGCACAAATTCCTATCAATATCAGTCCAATGAAATATTCTACCGGAAACACAAACATCACTTATTTAAAGTATTAATATTAAATTATTGTTAATGAAAGTAAATAAAACTATCATAATTGGATTGATTTTTATAATACTGGCAGGCATCATTTTCATGACCGACTTGCTCAATCCGATTATAAGACCAATTACATATCTTTTTTTGATGGGATCCTCAAAAGGAAAGGATATAATATTCTTTGGATTGTTAGGATTGTTTCTAATTTTATCCCAATTAATTAAAAAGGACATTGATACAACAAAATATCTTAAAATATCAATTGTGATTGGCAGTGTTTTATTAATTTTAGGCATTCTTTTAGAAGTGATATTCAGACTGCAGATGGGAATTGGACTCAACACAGTATTTTGTTCTATGACTAACACGATGAGTTCCACAAGCATATTGCATACTCACTTGATAAAGTCAATTTTAGGTGAAGCTTTAAACCAGATTATGGGAGCATTCATACAAAGTGACATTAACACTGGCGTTGGCCTATATCAATATCTTCCAGGTTTTGCGGTTTTAGTGATTTTACTCTTCCCATTCCTATTTGCAAGCATTGTTCTTTCATCACAAAAACGCCCCTGGCCGACAAATTTCCTTTTGGCATTCTTTTCAAGCTGCCTGTTTATCGGAATCACCGACGGAGGAATGTTTGGAACTCCTGCATATGTGGGGATTTTCGGACTTTATATGATTTATAGAAACGGATACTACCTGAACCTGATTGTAGGAACTCTCCTAAAGGATAAAGAATTGCTTAAAATAAATGAACTGATTCAACCGGTTTATAGAAACCGTAACTTCAAACAAGCAAGATTCATATTTAATCGTTTATTAATTTGGTTTGTCGTGATTGCAGTGATAGCATTAAGGTTCACCATTGCATTTGCAGGAGCAGAACCGGATTACTATACCGTGGATGTGGCAAACCCAACTGGCGAGATTGATCTTGGAAGCATCAGCACTGACGTCATCAGCACCACACATGACAATTCAACAAACAAAACCACATACCACATCAATTCAAGTTATAATGAAATGGCCCTGATTAATGATTTGAAGGTTCCCCTGAATAATTCCTGTGAATACTATACGGTTTCATGGAACATTTACTCCTATCTCTAGTGATACAATGAGAAAAATATATTTAATTTTACCTATAATAGCAGGTTTTCTGTTTGGATCAAGCGGAATATTCGTACGTACATTGACCCAGAACGGAATAGATTCAACAACTTTACTCTTCCTAAGGTTTTCAATAGCCATATTGCCGCTTATGATTGCAATTTTACTTACCGACAAAAAGCTATTTAAAATAAACCCCAGAGACATTCCAATATTCCTGGGCTGTGCCATATGTATTGTAGGACTCAATATTTGCTACAATGAATCAATGAACACTGTTCCGCTATCCCTAGCGGCGGTTTTATTATCCCTAGCACCAATCTATGTATTGATTTTTGCATTCATTATTTTTAAAGAGAAAATTACCTCAAAAAAGATAATCTGCATGTTGCTGGCAATCTTTGGATGCATATTAATGACTAGAGTTCTGGAAGGGGATTTGACAAACATGCCCCTATTTGGAATAGTGTCCGGAATCGGGGCAGGACTCTTTTGGGCGTTTTATCTCATGGCCTCCAAAAAAGCCATTGAAAAAGATTATCATACCTACACAATCCTGTTCTATTCAATCATTCTCATTTCAATTGCATTATTACCAGTTACAAACTTCAACCAGATAAACAATTTCGTTTCAATTGACCCCATATTAACAGCAATATTCCTTTTAATCCATTCAACCTGTTCTTTTGCACTTCCATATATATTTTCAACTCTAAGTCTTAATTATATGGATTCAGGAGTATCATCGATATTTTTATCAGGAGCTGAACCACTTGCGGCATTGATTTTTGGACTGATGATTTACTCCGAAATTCCGACACCATTAATGTTCTGCGGATTCATACTGACAATCATTGCAATGACAATGCTGAGTCGGATGAACAATGTTAAAAATTGATTACAATAGAGAGATATATTTCAACTGTAAAGTCTTTAATTTAAAAAATATTCAATTTAACAACTATTTATTAAAATTAAAGACTACAAAATCTTTAAATATAAAAATATTTTAAAAGACCCCAATAAAAAGAAATTATGCCAAAAATATTGATTTACTCGGAAAGAATCTCCATACAGTAAATGACAGAATATACTTCAAACCAACAAATACTCCTTAAAAATAGAGCAACATGAAAAAAATAAATAAAATAGAACCATTCATGAAAATCAAATATATCAAACACGAAATTCCAAAAAATCAATAATTTTCAATAAATTCAAATTAGAGGATAATTTCAAGTTATAATAGAAAAAAATTCAATTCAAGAAAATTATTAAAATCAACCCAAATCCGGAATAACACATAATTTTACAAATATTTATTTATTTAGAAAATATATTTAAAAATATGATTTTAAGCATTATCATACCTACCTACAATGAAGAGGAATATCTGCCTGTCTTACTGGATAGCATAAAAAGCCAAAGTTTTGACGACTATGAAATAATTGTGGCTGATGCGAATTCCACTGATAAAACAAGAGAAGTTGCTGAATCATACGGATGCACAGTGGTTGACGGAGGTCTTCCTGCAGTAGGTAGAAACAATGGTGCAAAAATAGCCAAGGGGGAGTATTTATTATTTCTGGATTCTGATTTGGAACTCACTGAGGATTATTTAAGAAATGCCCTATATGAATTCAGAATGGAAAGGCTCGGAATTGCCATCACACAGATGACACCAATGTCCAATAAGATTGAAGATAAAATATTCCACGATTTTGCAAACTACTTTATGATCAGTGTTGAAAAGATAAAACCCCATGGAGCAGGATGCTACGGAATAATTGCAAGAAAGGAACTCCATGACAGATGCAACGGTTTTGATGAAGACCTGACATTTGGTGAGGATACTGATTATATTGAACGATTAGCAAAAATAGAACCATTTAAAGTTCTTAGAAATGCAAAAATCGGTGTTTCAACCAGAAGATTAGAAGAGGAAGGTATTGAAACATTAATCAAACAATATGGTAGAAGTACTGTCAACGACTTTCTTGGAAAACGTACAACCGCAGAGGAACTTGACTATAACTTTAACCACGGCCATGAAAAACTTACTACAACCAGATTTGAAAAGCTGTCTGAAGCAACAGAGCGCATTAATGAAATTAAAGGAAGCTATGATGATTCAATTCAAAAGGTCAATGCGGCAAGATCACGCTTTAAAATCAGAAAAAACAGACCTAAAAAAGTGGTTTTCTACTGCATTTGCGGTGAAGGAATGGGTCATGCAATAAGAAGCGGAGTCATACTGGACAGGATTAAGGAAAAGTATGATGTGCATATATTTTCCAGCGACAGGGCATATGAATACTTAAATTCAAAATTTGACAATGTCCATGAAATTGGAGGATTCAATACCGTTTACATCAACAACAAGGTAAATGACTTTAAAACATTAGCCAATGCATTGAAAAGAAATCCTACCAATATGAAAATAGGCTATGAACATTTGTATAAACTAGCAAGAAGCCTAAGACCTGATGTTATTGTGACCGATTTTGAAATCTATGCCTCAATGGTGTCAAAACTTTTGAACATTCCTATGATAAGTTTGGATAACATCCACATGATTACCCAAGCAAAAATCCATTATCCCCCTAATAAGAGGATTGAGATGCTTAAGGCGAAAGGGGTCATCAAGGCGTATGTAGTGAAACCAAAATTCCATATTTTAACAAGTTTCTTCTATCCGCCGGTCAGAGCAAAAAAGCATGCGGTAATCTATCCGCCGGTCATCCGTGAGGACATTCTCAAACTCGAACCAACAAATGGAGACCACATTGTTGTTTACCAAACAAGTAAGGAAAGTGTAAAATTGGTTCGCAAGCTCAAATCCCTTAAAAATGAGAAATTCATCGTATATGGATTCAATGTCAATAAAACTGATGGCAACCTCACATACAAGGAATTCAATGAAGACGTATTCTACGATGATCTGGCTTCCGCAAAAGCGGTTATCTGTAACGGAGGATTCACATTTATCTCTGAAGCGATTTCACTTAAAAAACCAATATATTCAGTGCCCGCCATCGGAAACTTTGAACAGGCATTAAACGGATACTATGTAGAACGTTTAGGTTTTGGAGAGTATCATGAGATAATGAGCGCTGCAAGAGTGAAAAGCTTTTTAAATAAACTTCCCAAATATCAGAAGAATCTTTCCAAAGTTAAAAAGACAAACAACGATGGAATAATCAAGGAATTAGTTTATAGAATAGAAAAATATTCATAGGTGATAGAATGATAACATGCAGTGTTTGCGGACATCTGAATGACTCATCAAATGCGGTTTGTGAAAATTGCGGATCTGATTTGTCAGACAGTCCTGATTGGGGTTTTGATATGGATGATGAATACTGGGATTAAAGATTTTTAGTATCTTTAACCTCAATAGTGTTTGAAAGTTCTTTCAACAGATTCAAATCATTACCGAATAACATAAAGTCCGCACCATCTTTTTGAGAGACTATTTTATATAATGTCTCAGTCTGATTTTTTACAGATAGTGAATAAATCTGTTCTGTTGATGTATTCAGTAAAACTTCGGAATTATCACCCAACAGTGAATCAGTCATATTTTTAGTTATAATCAAACCTGTAAACTCTTTAGAATAGTTACCCTTATTCTGATAATATTTCATACCGTCGACTTCATTTTCAACTGTGAAATTTGAACCTTCAGGAACATTCATTTCAAAGAGTTTGAAATTTTGTGTTTTTAATGAAATGTCTGAAGAATCCTCTACAGGTTGGCTTTGATAAGGGTTTGTTAAGATTAAATATCCACCCACAACAATCAATATCACTGCAATTACAATCGCAATAATTGAAAATTTCTTATCCATGTAAAAACTCCAAAAAAATATAAAAAAAGAGATTAATAAAGTTGTTACTTCATTAATCAGGGAAAACTATAAAGTTACTCCCATTTCTAACTGTTCAGTTAGTTCTTTGTACCTGTTACGTATGGTTACTTCAGTTACTCCTGCAATTTCTGCTACATCTCTTTGTGTTTTTCTCTCACCGAGTAAAACGGAAGCAATGTATAATGCAGCTGCAGCTACACCAGTAGGACCTCTACCGGAGGTCAAACCTTTTTCCATAGCCTTTTCGATAATTTCAATAGCCTTGGATTGTGCTTCACCAGAAAGTCCAAGTTCTGATGCGAACCTTGGTACATAATCAACCGGAGAAGTTGGAGGTAACTTAATATTCAATTCACGGGTTAAGAACCTGTAGGTCCTTCCAACCTCTTTTTTGGTTACACGAGAAACTTCAGCAATTTCATCCAATGTACGTGGTACATTACAACGTCTACAAGCAGCATATAATGAAGCGGCCACCACCCCTTCAATACTTCTTCCTCTAATCAATTTATTGTCAACTGCACTTCTATAAACTACACTTGCAGCTTCCCTTACGCTTCTTGGAAGACCTAATCTTGAGGAGTCACGATCCAGTTCACTTAATGCAAATGCCAAATTCCTTTCGGTAGCACCGGAAATTCTGATTTTTCTTTGCCATTTCCTTAACCTATACCATTGAGCTCTATTTCTTGCAGGAATATCACGACCGTAGATATCTTTGTTTCTCCAGTCGATCATGGTACTTAAACCTTTATCGTGAATAGTGTATGTAATTGGCGCTCCAACTCTTGTACGTTTGTCTCTTTGTTCGTGGTCAAATGCTCTCCATTCAGGACCCATATC